>Ga0115846_100090_pt1 | contig 39661 bp, 43 predicted proteins | sample InSIn5gowninarea_2_FD_83860 | JGI IMG/M metagenome (GOLD analysis project Ga0115846, IMG submission 83860) | reverse complement strand
TCAGGACAATCGTGAAGAGAAACTGTTGCTGCTCCCGTGCTCATGCAGGTACCAACGCAGGTGCTACGATGTCGAGAGTACTCGGAAGGCAGGCGAGAATTTGCATGACCATGGGAGCAGCAATGGTTTCTCTACACGATTGACCTGACTAAGAAGCAAGCAAAAGAGGTGGTTGGCAATTAGCCGGCCATGCTCGACGAGACAGTAAATTATCGAATAAACGGCCGAGATTGATGTGGCTTTAGTGGTGAACAAAAGCGGTAGGCCCTCGAGTAAGCGTGCGCCCGCCCGCCTGGACATGTAGCTTTCTTGAGGGAATGACTATTTCTGGGAAGGCGTCGTCGCTATAGATGACGGATTGGGAGAGGAGGAAGACACTTCGGCCTGGCCGCGGACCATCTCTCGATGTGGACAGCAGACAAGATGAGCTTGATAAGAAAGAGACAAGTTCTCGTGGAAGGCATCAGTGCTCGATGCGAAGGTTCTGGGCTAGAGGGCGCTGGAGCGTTGGACTAGAGAGTCTCAAACAGGGCACGGCCGGGCTTGGCGGGTTTCGAGTCTTTCTGCACTTGTTTCATCGAGCCTCATCAACCTCTTCCCTCCCGCAGCCCTCAGCCCTCTGTCATTCTCAAACACTCGCATCCCATATTCCTCTCTCTCTGCGACACGTCGTCGCGCTTCTCTCTCCTCACTGCCAACCCCTTCTTTCTTGTATCACAGTACAACGCTATACAACGTTATCGCAGGCAGGCCCTCGATACTGTCCGTCGTCGACGATCAAGCATCCCTACCTATCCATACTCTCCCACACTCGCTTTCCCCCCCTCTAGCAGCTGAGCCTGTTGCACTTGATTGCGGCAGTTTTGATTGGCACATCACCCTTATTATAATAGCCTTTTTCGCGCGAGATTTACATTGCAATGTACTCGACACAGCACGCTGTCATGGCCGGCCCGCCTCAGGGTCGTTCGGTAGCACCAGAGACGTTTCTCCTGGACCACGATGCCCAACAGAGCTTGCCTGCAGACTCGGTCGTCGCGTTGCAGCAAGTCGACAACCGTATGTCGCCGTCGCCTTCCTCCTCCTCGTCTTCTCCATCTCTTCAATGGAGGCTTTGGCTCTTACTGACACGGATCCAGTCAAGTACTTTCTGATCTCAGCCCCCGTCGACTGGTCCCCAGATCAGTACATCCGCCGCTTCTTGCTACCCACTGGCGAATACGTGTCTTGTGTGTTATGGTACGTGATTGTCCGCTGACAGACAGGCTTCGACATGATTGCTCATTGATTTTACAGGAGCAACCTCTTCCACATTTCAGGTACAGACATTGTACGATGCCTGTCGTTCCGCTTCCAGGCATTCGGCCGCCCGGTCAAGAACTCGAAGAAGTTTGAAGAGGGCATCTTCTCGGACCTGCGAAACCTCAAGTCTGGCACTGACGCTTCGCTGGAAGAGCCGAAAAGCCCCTTCCTCGACTTCCTGTACAAGAACAACTGTATTCGCACTCAGAAGAAGCAGAAGGTCTTCTACTGGTACAGCGTACCTCATGACCGCCTATTCCTCGATGCCCTGGAACGCGACCTGAAGCGCGAAAAGATGGGCCAGGAAGCTACCACGGTAGCTGTCAGCGAACCCGCACTCTCCTTTGAGTTTGACTCGAGCCAGTCTCTGTTTGAGCAGCTTACCAAGGCTCAACAGACCAACAGCTCCACCTTCGCCGCGAACGCCGCAGCCACGAGCTCAGGACCAATGGCAGCAAACACAATGGCGGCAGCAGCCGGAACACCTCAGCCTATGGGCCCTCCCGCAACAACGGCCGAGTCGATGGGACCACCTCCGGGGGCTATGATGCAGCCAACAAGTATGCCCCTAGCGATGCCGCAAGAGGAAATGTTGACGCATATGCCAACCTACCAGCAGATGGCCATGCAGGCGCCCTTGCCAGCACAGGTCCACAAGACACGTGAGCAGAGCTGCGGCCCCATCATGCATTACGAACGCGCCATGAACGCCGCCGCCCGCCACAGCAGCATGCCCGCATACATGGAATACTCGCCCGCTCCATCATTCGTCTCGTCGCATTTCGAAGACTACAGCCAGCGCGGTCTGAGCTACGAGCCCATCACTCCTCCCCAGCACCAGATGCACCAGCAGCCTCACCACGAGCCCGCCTACATTGCCAACGAAGAGACGGGATTGTACGCTGCCATGCCCGACCCGGGAATGTCACAATACTACAACCCCCTGATGCCTGTCGCACAGCCCATGGCTGCTCCTCAGTACCCCTCGATGATGCGTCCTCTTCACCATTTCCCCTCGGCGCTTGAAGGCTCACCCACCTATAAGCAGCGCAGACGCCGCTCTTCGCTAACCCAGCAACCGCCCAGCTCTACTCCTCAGAGCGTCACTTCTCACGCCGTCCACCGTCCTAGTGACTTGCGCCATTCTTCCGTCCCTGTCCACGATGTCGACCCCGTCTACCACGACTCGCCGAGAGGAGCCACTCCCAACCGCCAGCAGAAGGACTACTCACGTCATGCTACCCCTGTTGACGACATGCCGCCTTCCTCGATGCCCATGGGTCAGGACGAGTACGCACAAGCATACCCCGGTGATCAGTACCGTCCCGTCAACTACGCCCAGGCCGCTGTCATGCGCACACCTAACGGTGTCTTCCGCCGTGCTCGCAGCGCTACTGTCCAAGACATGAACAGCCCCTACCCTTCAAAATCCCACTCGTGCCCCATCCCCATGTGTGGCCGACTTTTCAAGAGGTTAGAGCACTTGAAGCGGTGAGTCTAGCTTACTGGTCCGTTGAAAGTCTTTGTACTAATTCCGTCCAGACACGTTCGTACTCACACTTCCGAACGCCCTTACGTCTGCCCTCTTTGCAACAAGGCCTTCTCTCGCTCCGACAATCTCGCCCAGCACCGTCGTACCCATGACGCGAATCCTGATGGTACAACTTTCTCTGAAGAAGACCTCGAAGAGCCCGAAGAAGGCATTGACCTTTCCGAAGGCGATGTCAACGACTCGTACATTCCTATGCCTGGCATGCCCTCTGACATGCACGGCGACATGGGCCCTCCTCCATCGCACATGCACATGAGCCAGATGTCGCGCGACCACATGGACCCTCACCACATGGAGCCTCATCACATGGAACCCCACCACATGCAACACTCCATGCCTCAAGGCATTGTTTCCACCGGCGCCGAATACCAATGAAGAGAAAGAATACAAATCCAGAACGACACGCACATTTTTCACGCGTCTCTTTTGTAATGGGGGTTTCTTCTTTTTCTTTGTTCCACCTTTCATCTGGGCATACAAGGACAGCTTTTTGGACGGTGTTTGACCGCTGTCGGCGCATATCATCATGCCACAGCAAAAGGAGCTGGAGGTGTTTCCCATCATATTTCCGTTTTACATGTTTGTGTGTTGCATCTTGCCTTGTTTTTTTTCGCGTTCTCAACCAGAGCGCGCAGTGCTTTTGCTTTTTGTTTTTCGAGCTACAGAAGAAGATGGAAGATATAGGATGGAGAGCTGGGAAGCCGAGGATGGCAAAAAAAGAGAGAGACGGAGAAGAGAGACGCCACATTGTACAAGACCACTATTTCCCTAATATACAGAGAGAGGAAAAGGGAAACAGCGAAGAGAGATTACAGAGTCCATGGCTGCTGCGCGGTTTCATGTTGACTTTCGACTTTTTGCTTTTGCCGATGTTCTCATTCTCATTTGACTTGACGTTTTTTATTTTGACTCGAATCCATCTTTGTGCTTTGTGTCTGCTCTTCCAGAATCTGGAGGAAGAAAGCGTGGGTCTGCTCCAACACGCGGCAAGCGCGATGCGTCGTGGTGACGACAGCCGAATTTATCAACAGCACTATCTTCGACATCCCTACCTACTGCTCTGGCAATGAATCACTCAATCCATCATTGGCGGAGACCCTGATGAGTCGGATTCACATTGCCAAACATGCCACCGTCCAACTGTTCTTCTATCTCCAGCAATGCGGCTCTCACGGCGTCTAGTCAATCAATCACGTCGAGATCAAAACAAATACACTTCTCGACACGTCCAGTGACTTCTGGCAATGCTTTGATATACACGGCTCTTTTGTTACACAGACTCCATTGTGTCTAACCCATTGACCGAGTCAGTTGGGTATTCCCAGCGTACCTGGGTATCTTGAACAGCGGATTAATTTGCTTTCCCCAGCCAATTTCTCGGAGACCCGACTGGACATGCTAATAGGTTTGAGGTATCTTGAGCTAAAGATGTTGGTATTGACGGCATTATAGGGCTGTTGCTTGCTATAGACGGATATCGAGGTTGATATCGGTGTACGCTTAGTGTGAAGGCCACGCTTGCTAGGCACAGATCATGCGAATGTGTGACAATTGCGCAGGCTCATACAAACACCTTCGAATGGACAATCCACGATCAGAGTGCTCTGAGAATGGATTGTAGGCTGGTGTGATATGTGAATCCTTTGAACAATATCATCGGATGCTTGGCCCCCAGTACCCGATAACGGCAGCCAAAACATCCTCATACCACAATCCTGATCCCGAATTCTCCACTTCCCTCCTCAAAGTTGCTCAGACACTCATGATGGAGACTTTCGAGATACCCCAAAAAGCGAATCTTGGCCGTCGTGACCACCGGCGGGTTCACTCACGCAGGTAACCCACGCCCAATATCTCCCACGACCATAACACAAAGCACATAGGTAACAGCAAAATCGCAGCCACTTCTTTTGGGAATTTGCAAAGTGCTCGTAACCCGGAAGTATGAGATTTTCTTTGCAATTCTTGCTGGTCAAGATCACTAAATCAAACCACCCGTCGAATCCCTTCTGGGACAACCAGAACCCGGATATCATTATCACAGCATACTCGCCTCGAAATGCAGTTCTCGACCACGCACACACCTCCCTCTTCCTCATCCATTTAAGCGATAGCTCGGCAAACGAGACTACCTACTACGGCACCCCTACCCTAAGCATTCCCCCTTTCTTAACCTACGTGTCTCGTCCCGCCCGCCTAATGACCGCCGGCGTGGGTCTGAGTCTCACAAAACACTCCTTCAGCGCCGTAGAAATCTGTCAAGAGATTGCGATAATCGTGACTAATAAGGATGGAGGGTTTAGTAAGGATGTGAAGAGGTCAAAAGGGATTGCGAGAATAGCGGCGAAGAAGAAGGAAGTAGCTGTGGTTCTGATTAAGCAGATGATTGTTGACAAGGAAGGGAGATGAGAGGGTGGAAAGCAAATTTATGCGCCGTTTTTGGAGACGGCGGATATGAGGATGAGTGTATAGAGAGTTAGGAATTGGGATTCGTGGGTCTACAGTGGCATTGGTGTTCTGGGTGTCGGGTTCATTGGCAGAGTGGCTTTTACTGGGTGTATGATGTGGTTTAGGGGACTGCGTTTATTGAAGTAGTAGTGAGGGCTTGTGCTTCATACAATACTGATGGACGAATCTGACAATCTCCCGAGGATCTGTGGTGTCTGGTTCTCATTCGAAGACACTTTCAAACTGCGGCTTACATCTATCTCGATGTCTCTAGCTTATCGAAGCCCGTTGCACAAGTCAAGACCCATATTTTGCTTCCACGGTGCCTGGCAAACCGTACTCCGCATCCACCATATCCTCCAAAGTACGTACCGGCAGAATAGCCGCCGCGTTGCCCTCAAATCTAGTATAACCCTTCCCTCTGACGAAAGTCGCCAATGCCTCTCCTTGATTTTCCTTCTCAGCAAGCTCTAGGAAAAACTCTGCATGTGCTGGCCCTGAAATACCGTGCATTGCCTTTCCCGCCGGCGTGCGCTCGTCCACGTAATAGAAGCGGTAACCAGCAGAAATGAAACGTGGCGTAGCTACCAGACTCTGGATCATATACCAGGTGCTAGACTTGGTAAGACCGAGCAAGAGAGCCATAGGCACAATCTAAACGATTGATCATTAGCAACTCTGCATTTCCGAAAGGAAATGGATAGACTCACTGCTGTGTTGCTCGTATTACCGGTATAGATAAAGGTCTTTTTCACATCACTGGGGAGTTTGTCGAAGCTTTTTACCGCGGCTTGAGCTGCTGCGTAGGCGCCCACGGTGTTGATTGCGAGATCTTTCTGGACACCTTCGATGGGTGTTGAGAGTGGGTTGCTAGAATCGGTGCCGATGGACCATGAGTAAGCTATCATTGTACTTAGCCATGTCAAATAACACACATGGAAAAACATACAGATGATGTCATTCATAACATCTTCCCATGTGTCTGGGCGACCTATAACAGACCAGGACACTACTTACGATTATATACCACGATGTTCGGTACGCCTAGTTCTCGCTCGACAGTCTCGAAGATGTTGTTGATTGTAGTTGGATCGCTAAAGTCGGCAGTCATGACAAGGTCTGAGTGTTCTGAGACCTCTTTCCTGATCGTACGTGAGACTGATGCAACTTTGTATCCCTTGCTCTTGAACAGTTTGACGGATGAAGCCCCAATGTTGCCTCCTGCACCGAGGAAGAGAATGGTGTTTTGAGCCATGATAATAATGGTAGTTTGCAAGTAGTGAGATTCCAGGCACGATGATGAGAGACTGGTTTAAGCAAATAGCGAAGGGTGAGAAGAAAGTCAGACCGAGAGTGGTGCTGGAGCGATGGAAGATATATGCAGGTTTCTCCAGATATTGGGGCATGCAAACATGGCGCCCTTTTCCTGATTACAAATGCTATATAACTCTCGGGAAGATATTTGTGCTCGACCATGATTGGAGAGCCTCCAAAAGCTCATGCTATAGATCATGACGTTACATGTTGAGTCAACTTGCGTGTGTGGTGTCCAAGTATGATCAAATGTTCGGGAGCAAATTGCATCCGGCGCCGGCTATTCTCCATCCGGTTTCGAATCTAAACGTTGTTATCTCGCTGCCATTCCTGTACTCAGGAAAGAGCGACAACATAACCTCTAGCATGGCTTGTGATCTAGCACGCGCTCCTCAGCCCAGACCTATCGCTTTCGCAGATCTGGCAAGCTCGTTCATCAGTCGCGCAAAGCTTTCCGTAAGAGGAGGGCATATCCGATGACCGTCCGTTGTGTCATCTGTCAACATTCGTGCCGTGGTCTGCATGATACTGCTGGCTTTGCGTAACGGTACATTCTGGGCTTCCGTAAAGTCATCCTGGCTTGCCTCCAGACTGGCTAAATCAAGCAAGCAAGGTTCTCCTTCGCCCAGATTAATGAATCGTCGTGTTGTGTTGTCGGGCTCCTGGTCCAGACATACGGTCATTTTTACTAGTGAAGCAGAGTCTGGTATTGCGTCTCTCTTCTGACGTATACTGCTTATGATTCCGTACGCCCAGAAAACCAAGCTGGCGTGATAGACGATCACTACGCGCCACTCTTGGATTGGTTTTGTTGAAGCTTGTCGTGTCGCTCGGATAAGCTGGCCTGCGTGCCAGACCGCTCGTCGTGCCGATTTTGATTGTGTCCATTCTTCTAGCATGGGGTAGACTCGCTGTCCTGCTGCTACACCGTCTTTGCCTGCAAATGCCTGTAGCGATTGAATTGGCGCATGTAACGCCATATTCAAAAACTCTTGGGTCAATATTATATCTCCAGTCACGTCGGCAGGTCGCAATGTCGAAGCCAGTTCTAGCTCCAGTCGAATCTTGTTGAGTAATTTCGCCAGTCCTTCACCGCGCGAAGGAAGGGAAGAGGACGATTCTCCGCTGTCTGGACGCGATACTTGGAGCAGATCTTCGACCTCGCGATGGCCCCAGATCAGCCTCCAAATGGCATGTAGTAGGATAGTGTTGCGCCACGCTGCATCGCAGTTTTTGTGACTGTTACCTTCACTGATCAAAATCCGCATATCCTCTGCGAGCGAGATTTTCGTGCGCGCTTCTTGGTGCGGACGGTGCTTGAGGAACAAAGCTTTCCATTCGTCCGCGGTGGTAGCCGACCAAAGCTCATTTCGCTCGGGATATGGCAACGCCATTTCCGTGAATGACATTGTTGGGCTGGTCATTCGGGTCATAGACACCCGTGCGTCGAACAGGAAGGTTCGGTAGCATAGCCTAGTGTTTTATGTCAGATCTTAGCCTCTTACATGTGACTTGACTGTCTATGATTACCTCTTCTGAGACTCTTGTTGTACCCACGCAGTCCACTTTTGATGCAATTGTACCCCTCCATCAGTCTCGTGGGGTTCAATGGGCGGATAGACATCTTCACGAAGCCATCCAGCTCGTCGTATGATTGTGATGCTCGGACCCATAGTTGATTCCGCGATTTCCATCATGCATCTGTTGCCACTCCAGATGGCTAGATCTAGTGTGATTACTGTGAAGAGTCAGAACGATTCTCCGCGTGGAACAACGAATGGTTAAAAGACTGACGCAATGCTTGTAAGAGTTGTAGGTCTCGCGATAGACTGTTGTCACCATGCCACTTCGTCACATTATCAGTTAATATCTGTGTTGCGCAAAGGAGTTTTGTACTCACGTTATCAATAACGGCAGTGCGTACAATGTCTATCATTGCATACCCAAGCTTCGTTATGACTTCAACAGGCATTGAACAGGCCCCGTACGCGAGGACAGCAGCCAAGAGCTCTGGACGTATCGTAGTCGGATCGAAAGTAGGGATATGGATCCACGGTTCACGCCCAGATATCTGACAACGAAGGAATCGGTGGACGAGTCCGTCCAGTGAGTCGATCGAAGGAAATGTTGAAACCATTCTTGCCAGATGTTGTTTCGAGCAGTAGGTCAATAGAAGGCCCATGACTCTTTCGCGATCTGTGGGTCGCATTCGCTTCGCTGAAAACGCAGAGTCTGGTTGGAGTATATCCTCCTGACGCGCCCAATCGTGAGGTAGTGAGAGGCCGCCATGTTCTGCAGATCGACGATCTTGAGAACTGGGAGACCAGTTCCAGCCTGACTCTTGGAAAGCGTTAGCAGCCGCACGAAAGGCCTTCTGCTCAAGTGTGTTCATATCTTTCCGATCATCCAGAGGCACAGCCTGCGTTGCGGGTACATTGCGGTTCAATGGTGGCGAAAAGCTATTGAAAGTGGTGGTGTCCTCTAAGCTCATATTCGTATCAAGATAGTCATCCCAGAATCCGACATTCAAGTCATGTGCAGACATAGGTGGAGGATACATGTCTTCCGACGAACCATTGTCGAGCAAGCCCTTCAGGAACTCCGCGTATAATTCGTTTGTCTCAGTACTGTTCAGATCGAAAGTCGGCGTAGCCGGCACTGCGAAGCCACACGATATGGTACTATGACTGTCCAGAGAAGGCGTAAAAGTCATCGAGTCTGTCACGACGTAAGAAGCAGAGTCAAGCGATGGTCCATTCTCCAGATCTGCTGAATGCTGTGGATGGATGTTCTCAGTTGGCAAAACGAGCTGTCCAATGGCTGAGACATCCGAGATTTGTTGAGGCATATCCTTTGACGCAATACCAGCCGGATCTCCGTCTGGGGAGTAGCCAGGCTCTTCAGAGCTATCGACTTCACAAGTGATGGTTTTGTTCACACAACGGTGACAGGGCTTGCTATCAGTACATTTGATCTTGGAAGCGGCACATGCTTTACAAGCCTGGCCTACCCTGGATGCAACTCCAAGATGAGATTTCGAGGCTCTAGGGTCGCCGTAAGGAGCATGTCGACAAGCATGACGTTTTAAGAGGTCTCTTTTTATCTTCAAGTCAGCCGAAGATCGAGACACATCGTTCGGATCTCTTACACTCGTGCAAATTTCTTGTCGCAAAACTCGCAACTGTAGGGCTTTTCAAGTGTGTCTAATCGTAGGAATCAGCGAGATGACTTGAGAATTGGACACGAGTCAACTCACGAGTACGAACATGTCGTGAAAGATGGTCTATTCGTGAAAATGCTCGTTGACAGATAGTGCACTGGAATAAGGGTGTGGTAGCTGGTACCATCTGGGCGCCGGTAGTCTGAGGTGATACCATAGCGTTGTAGTGCTAATCACAATCGGCCTAAGAATACGAAAGGCACCACCACGCAATGCGAAGAAGAGACGATGGTAGGTAAGTAAGGGTCGCTTGAGAAGAACCATGCGGAGTATATTTGCGGGGTTCAAAGACGACCTAACTCTTTTTGGCAGTCTGCAACTGCTCGGATAGGGAGTTTCGACATCCGGCGGAAGGAAGATGGATGTTGAAATACACAGAGTTTGGCAGAGCCTAGACCTTTGCTAGTACACAACGACCGCGATGTGATGAGGTCGCCCGACATCATGTTCTGTTCTGGAAGGTGATTTGCTTGACCAGCTGTCAAATGTCGATGGTACAAGCGATGATAGTTGATGGTCGGTGTTATCGGTTCCACATTCGAATGAGTTTGCGGAAGACGGCTTCGTGGGAGTGGCGGCGATATCCGTTTAGCACGGTATAGAGCATAGCCAATCAAGACCAAGCAAAAATGAGGGGCCGAGCCAGCCGACTGCTCCTTCCACAAACCCTTCCATCTCCAACCATCCCGAAAGTCACGGCATGATGGCCATTTGCAGAGCTCCAAGAGCCTGCGAGATCGGCTTTTTGATGCATTGAAAGTGGTACAAAGATGGCGCCTTCGTGGCTTACTGCTTCTGATGCACAAGGAGATTCATTCATCAATTTCAATTCATCACATCATCGATCATGGCTTCTGGACCAATCATCAAGTCGGTGGAACCACTACACGTCGGACAATTCTTATTCGTTCGTGTAGAGACCGACAACAATATCGTTGGATGGGGAGAAGGAGGAGTATGGGGACACATCGAGGCAGCAGCAACGGCTGTCAAGCGTTTTGCCGAATACCTGGTCGGCAAGCCTGCTTTCACCATTGAGCATCACTGGAATGTGATGCACCGATTCAGCTATTTCCAAGGCTTAGCTATCAATGCTGCTATATCTGGAATCGACATCGCGCTTTGGGACATCAAGGGTAAAGCACTAGGCGTTCCGATCTACGAACTGCTAGGTGGTGCTTGTCGCACCAAAGCCCGCGTCTATGGGCATATTTACGAGAAAACTATCGAAGGTGTTCTGGCTGAGTGCAAACGAAAGATGGACATGGGATACACTGCTTTTGGTCACATCAATCCTTTCCTCGATGAAGGCAACGATCAAGTCTACTTCAAGACTCACGTCAAGAAGATGCAAGATGCAGCTGAGAATGTTCACAAAATGCGGGCTGTCGTCGGAGACAAGGTTGATTTGCTCATTGAGCTGCACCGTCGCCTGACTCCGGCGGAGGCCGTGACATTCACAAATCTCATCAAGGACGACAACCCGATGTTCGTCGAGGACCCTATCCGTCCTGAGAACGCCGACGCAATGGCTCGTGTGGCGGATCGAATTGCAGTACCCATAGCCACTGGTGAGCGCTTCTTCACCATCTATGAGTTCCAAGCACTGCTTAGTCGCAACGCTCTGGAGTATGTACGTGTTGATGTAGCGGTATGCGGAGGAATCACAGGGGCGAAGAAGGTCGCAGCCATGGCAGAAGCACACAATTGCCAAGTTGTTCCTCACAACCCACTCTCGCCTGTGGGACTGGCAGCATGCCTCCAGATCGCTGCGGCTATCCCAAACTTCGCCATACAGGAGTATGCTACTGGGTTCGAAGCAGGCGAGTTTACTTCGACCATTGAACATCTCGGAGCGAATATCGTGGACCATGTTCCCGATGTGAAAGACGGCTTTGTAGACATTCCTACGGGACCGGGGCTTGGAGTCAATGTGCTTGACAATGCCCAATCGATTCGCCCGCCTTTCGTCCAGCCAATTAGTATGAGGCTTCACAAGGATGGTTTCGTCGTAGACCAGTAGTTCTGTCGGAACACCTAGATAGAATGTTATGTCTGGTTGATTCTCCTGCTCTATGTCAACTTCCGGTGATCTTGACACAATTCCGTTGAACAAATTCGTCGTCAACATAAGATTCGGGCCCACTGTGCAGTCTCGGGACCCCACGGTTGATGCTATAGTGCTAAAAGCTTCCACTTCCGCAGAACTCTTGCTTGAGCACTCTGACCCAGACATGCCTCGTATACTCGTGTTCGGATCCGGTAGTGTCGGAGTGCTCTACAGCTTTCTCTTACACAAGGCCGGCGCAGATGTCGTCTGTGTATGCAGATCCAACTACTACGTTGCGCGGCTCCAGGGCTTTACTATCAAGTCAACCATCTTCGGAATACAATCTTTCAACCCTGTCATCGTTCAGTCAGTGGAAGAAGCCATATCTTTGGAAAGCCAACCTTTCGACTTCATCCTGGTGTGCACAAAAGCAATACCAGAAACCCAAATCTCCGTGATTACTGCTTTGCTTCCAGCTTTGACGTCTTCCAAAACATCCTTGGTCATCATCCAGAATGGTTTGGGAGTTGAGAAACCGTTCGCTAGACTGTCACTTCCTTGCGCAATAATTTCCGGGGTTACTTACTCCCCAACATCAATGATCACGGCAGGACTTTACTCGCACACGGAAACACAGCGACTTTCTATTGGATGCTATCCGGCAGCCGAGCACTCGAAGTACAAAGCTAGACTCGACTCTCTGTCTGAACTACTTAAGACAGGCGGCGCAAATGTCACTATCTGCGAAGACATCCAGATCGAGAGATGGAAGAAGCTCATCGGAAACACGACTTGGAACCCCATCTGCGCTCTCTCAAAATGCCGAGACTTGGAGCTGCTGAATACTTCATCGCTTGCTACCAGTTTCGTGCGCAAGGCGATGAACGAAGTGGTTTCTGTGGCTGCGGCGTCTGGATATGCAGCTATTGTCACTGCAGAAGTGGTCGATGTGCAGTTGCTGAGAAGTGCTGCGAGAGACTGGCCGGGTGTAGAGCCCAGTATGATGGCAGACATGCGCCTAAGCAACAAATTGGAGATAGAAGCGATCATCGGAGAAGTGGTCTCGACTGCCAAAGCTCTAGGTGTGGATACTCCCAGGCTGGAAACGATGTATGTTTTGCTGGCAGGACTTGATTGGTCACTACAAGCTGAAAGACTGCGCGTTTAATATGTAGAATATTCAATTTCTAGACCAGAACTTCTACTTGACTAGAACTAGAAAGTAGTCCATCTCTTTCGCAGAACTCCCTAAACTTTACCATTCGTTTGCAATCTTGTACTGCATCTTGCGATACTTGTGGAACCCAAAGAATCGTGGGATGGAATAGGCGTGCTGAGTGATCGTCAATCGTATGTCAGATAAAAGGTCATCTTGCTCGGCTCACCTGGATAATCTGGCATCCACTGAACATAGTCCACATAAACCATCGAATGGCCGCAGTGTCGCCACCAATTGCGTACCATTGTGGATGAGTGACGGCACTCTGGTACAGAGGGACACGACGATGCTCATGCTCGGGCCACCACTGAGGGTTCAGATTGGGTTCCTGTCCGGTTGGTTGGCCGTTGGAGGTGAGAAACTCTTCGTCATCTTGGTTTGGAATGGTATGGTTGCTGGTACTTTCTGCTCTGCCTATGGCCACATGGTTGTCTTCGACTGCTTGAAGATGAAGCGATCTAGTGAGCACCGAAGTCTGTGACATGGAAGACATCCTGTATTGGTTTGGAAACAAAGTGACTGATCTGGGGGTGATGAGAGAATGAACTAACGGGCAAGACAAAAGCGATGTGTTCTGCAAGGAAGAGTGTAACAATCGTTCCAGTGTCCAGTCATGGATCGGAAGCTGGAGTGGCTCTTGGATCAAGCTGCGGGGTTGGTGTGCGCTTAGGACGCCTCAATGTGGAGAGTGGAGGAGCTGCAGCAATTGAGGGGGAGCCGAACCGAAGGGTGGGTCGAGACACATCAACTATACAAAGATTACGGGAAATCGCAGCAGTACTGTCAGATTCAATTAACGATATTCAAAGTCGACAGAGCGACGAGAGCCCAAACATCATGGCCCAAACCGAGCGTCTCGATGCAGCTCTTGCCAGCGTACAAAGTGCAGCAATTGATGGACGCATGAGGAACATTCGTACTCGACAAAAGCAGCTCGTATCCTTGTTCAAGTCTTTGACTAAACATGCTAGCTCCTTCATTGATGCCTTGCAGAAGGATAACAGCCTCACAAAAGAAGAAGCAAACATCGTGGTTTCGGCCATGCTTGTCGAAGTCCGCCAGCATTACGATAACATCGACTTCAAAAAAGAGCTTGCTCAAGAATACAATGTCAGATGGGGCAAGAGCTGGACGGGGAGACGAGTTGCAGTCCCTCTGGTTTACATCATTTCCCAAGATTTCACCAAGGGCTTCAATGTCTTCAGCGCACTCTCAGCCGCCATAGAAGCTGGAAGCTGCTGCGTTGTTGAGGTAAGAGACGCGATTCGTGTTGTGACTGGGACTCGGTCTGACCAAACATCTAGTTATCCAACCTTTCGGATCAAATCACGACTATCATCCGGCAGGTCATGGAAGCCGGACTTGACAATGAAGCTTTCTTAACTATTCCTTCGAGGGCTCCGGACTCCTTCCTGGAGCAGTGCCTGCTAGTCGATCAGATCCACAAATCTTCGGGCGCGAGTATCGTTGGCAGATCGTTGATTTCGAAGACATCCGGCAGGATCGTGGCAATTGTGGATCGTACAACGCAGGTGGAAAGTGCCGTCAAGGAGATATTCGCTTCCAGGATGCAGTACGGCGGCCAGAGCAATTACGCGGTCGATCAAGTTTTTGTGAACGAATTCGTGGCCCACGAGTTTTTAGCTGCTTTACGCAAGCAATTCTCGATCCATGCAGAAGCTCTCGACCAAATCGTAAACGACACCCACGCTCGAGACGACCGCCCGGAGAAGCAGTCTTTGCATTCAAAGTTCGATACAGACCATTGCGAGGTTATCGGCAGTCAAGGCAACGCCAGAGCGGTGCTGGTGAATTCTAGGTGAGTGAGTTTCCGAGCTAGCATAAGGCTAGACTACTGACCAAAACATAGATCCAGCCAGCTGCTCCATGAGAAGATCGAGGGCCGTCTTCTTGTAGTTCACAAGATCACCAGCCTTGATGATGTCATTGACTTGATCCTCTCGAGAGACGAAATGCTGAATGCGTTGTTCACGTTCGCTGATGGGCCGGAGGCGAAGTACCTGTCACAATTCATACCTAGCGCGGTGACTTTCGTCAATCACATCCCCGCCGAATTGCTCAGTAAGTTCACTACGAGACACAATAGCTCCTGCCTGGGATTTAATTACTGACAATGTTGTCAGTCGGTCCCACTGGTCCCACAGGATATCCTGTTCGACCTGATCTTCGCTACGTCAGAGAGATGTTCGAGGAGCCCAGTCCTCAGATTGTGCCAGAAGGCAAAATTCATGCGGCTTCGAACGTATGGAAGCTGCGCAATACATCTCGCAGTGCAGCCATATTGGCACATGCATCGGCGCCCCTAAGACCCATAGACCAAGCTGCGGCTGGTGCATGGGGCTTCTTCGAGACAGGAGTGTTACTGGGTGCTGCAGTGTATATACTTCCGGTCATATTGGGGACAATTGCGGGCGCTACCTATACTGGTGTCTGGGCGTATAGAAGAATCCTTAGTTAAAGTCGGGAAATGTCATACTGTTGTTTGCAAATCGATTTCCACGTAGCTTTTCCAGTCATGGTCGATCGATTACACCAAGTCGTGTAGTAGGCTCTAGTAGATGCATAGCAGCCTCCCCCACTGACACATGCTCATGGTGGTTCTGGCGTACCGAGTGCTTGCACACATAGATGGCGCATAGTCCCTGTCCCGGTCCCGGTCCGAAGAGGCAGAAATGCTGGTTGTTATGAGGCCTCGGGAGTGAAGCGGACGTGCAACTTGGTCGATGAGGGACATCGGACATGTGGTCCGGAAGTCCATTGGGCCGGACATGCCCAGAGTCCGATCCCCGCTGCAGGATCGGGGTCTTGCCTTGTTACCCCGTGGAGTAAGTGCGGTCCCGCAGTCCTCCATGTTTTGATATCTCCACGGGAAGACCGGTCATCTTGTTCGTGCCATGCCGTCTAGTCACTCACAATGGAAGCAGCCGACATCTATGCTCTTCTGGTTCCGACTCCCAGCTTAACAAGCTCCTTACTTACAAGCTAACCTTGGAACAAACCACAGTCAAACTCCCGCTCACCTTCTATTCGACATGGGCTCACCATTGAACGTAACGATTATTGGCGCTGGCCTTGCTGGACTACTCTCCGCCCGAGTGCTTCGCGAAGATCACAACGTGACAGTACTGGAGAAGTGGTCTGGTGGCAACGAACTTGGAGCAGCCATAAACATGGGTCCGAATGGTACCAAGATTGCAAAAGCCCTCGGCTTCAAGCCGGAGAACGCTGGGTCCTTGGCGGCCTCAGGAGGTATCCATTACAACGAGAAAGGCGATGTGACCTTCACTTCTGAGTTCGGAGACCTCGCTTCGAAGTTTGGCGGAGAGTGGTATTTTCAGCACAGAGCAGATCTTTGGGACGAATTCCATCGCCTGGCCACTGCTCCATCGAACGATCTGGGCGTCAGCGGGCAACCTGCCACCGTACTTTGGGGATGCGAAGTCGTTGACGTGGATGTCGAGAGTGGGCTCGTCTCACTCGCAGACGGTCGCAAGTTCGAGTCCGACCTCGTGATTGGTAACACTAGATTCACCGGAACCATGACAGGAATTGATATGCTGACTGTATGTATCGTAGGAGCGGATGGAATAAAGTCGCTTGTGCGTGTCAAAGTCGTTGGTGACGAAGCGTTTCGCACTGCGAGGCCATCCGGGTCCTCAGCGTTCAGATTCACATTGCCGCGCGATACTGTAGCGAACATCGACCCTGAATTCAGAGCTATTGACAGATCGAAGCCGGCCAGTCTGCAGATCTACGAAGGAGTTGGAAGACAAGCCGTTGTCTATCCTTGCCGCAACTTTGATTTGGTCAATGTCGGTTGTATAGCTTCCGATGATTTGATTGGTCGCGCGACCACGGAGTCCTGGTCCGCAACTGGAACCAGAGAAGACTTGCTGACAATTTACGATGGTTTCGATCCTAAACTTTTAAGCCTGTTCAAGTAGGTGTGCCATGAGATTGGTACTCCGACACACATGCTGACACGTCACCCCTTCAAGACAGGCAAAAGATATTCGCCTTTGGCAACTCCGCGATCAAGACCCTCTGCCGACCTACATCAAAGGTAGAACAGTCATCATAGGTGACGCTGCTCATGCCATGACACCACATCAAGGACAAGGAGGCAATCAAGCCATTGAAGATGCCGAGGGATTCTTCCTCTTCAAGGGACAGCATATCAATCGAGCGTCAGTTCCAAGCATTTTGCAGGACTTCGACAGGGTCCGCAGAGAGCGAGCATCGACTATTCAGATGCACACGCGGGATCAGCACGGGCGCAAAGACCCCAGCAAGATGTGGAAGTACACCCAGTATAACTTCACCTATCCAGGTGTTCGGGAATGCTTAGACAGGCTAAACGCAGGCGAAGAGATGATTGCTGTTTAATGTAGGTAGCTAGCAGTATCATACATGCAGAATGTTCGTGTTGTTGAATTTGTCTTGTCAACTCAGAAAAAGCGTGCATAAAGTCCACGACCCTCGGAGGAGTTGTTTCTGGCCATATGTCGTGTTTCGCCAAGCAAACTAACACATTGGTCCGTCAGGCGTCGCGCATAGACGCGCTTTCCCTCAACAACTTGCTACCAGTTTTCCTTCGTCCCCAGTTCTTAGTCATATCATGGTGCAAACACAATCTAGCCGACGCAGCGATGCTACTCAAGCATGGTCATCTCATGTGATCAGAACTCCATTGAAAGTGATATATGTAGCTATTGAATGCGGCTTTGCAACGTTGAAGGACCAGGACATCCAGTCTGAACGACCACAATCTTTCATACTTTGATCGACGAGACACTCTCCCAGGATCCGATGGAGAATTGAGATTCGCACTGGCTTCGCTGTTCATCGTTAAAAGATTGATTGATGTGGACGCCCATATAGAAAAGACTCACCAATTCCCAAACTTCTGCACCTAGCACACCTTTGGCACCTCTGTCCTCTGGCTCCCCAATGGCGCCAGCCACGAAGCATGCAGAGACATAATGTTCATCCGTTCCGTGAGCGTCACGGAAATATGGGTGCTTCATGAGCCTGCACAGACCTCTCTTCAGTTCCGGGCCTCCCCCAGTTTTACAGATGACATCTTGCAGCGCTTGTCGAAACTCAAGATTGGTCGGATCTGGAGGGCTTTCCATGGCAAACACGTCCCTGTACTTGAGGGCATAATGCCACTCGGTACGATACAGATTGTGTGTCCCGCCTCCGGAACCGATTATGAGATAGCCCTCCTCTCGGAGCGATCGGATTGCTGTGCCAATACGAACGTGGAACCAAGGATCCCAGTATGCGTTCTGCGAGATGATGACTGTGGGTGGACATTTGTCTCCAAACATGCCTACAAGTGCTATCTCAGAATCGATCATCCAGTCGAATTGATTGTCAGCTTCAGCCTCGATTCCAGCTCCGTTCAGCATCTCGATGACACGCTGACCTGTCTTGAGATCTGTGTTTGGCTTAAAGTTCTTCCAGATGTCAGGGTGAGCGTTTGTAAGTGGCATCATTCCAGGCTGTGCTTTCATGGCAACTTTGACCTGATTGTCCCCAGTAACATTCCAGTGCGCCGCCTATATGAAGTAAGCCTGTTTTCACTCACAAAAGAGGGCAACAAGACTACCATCATAATCACTCCTTTACAGCCGTTGTCAAGTGCTTCCTGGCCGATCTTCCTCCAATAGTCTCTCACACGAGAGTAATTCTGAAGAAGGAAAGCAGTCCCATGAGACAAGAAATATACTGGCGCTGGCATTTAATAGTAGTCAGCTCAGGAAATCACATTGTGGTCTCGGGTCTGCTCACCAGTCATCCTTCGCAATTTCGAACTGTTTGCTGATGGAGGATCTGAAAGGGTCGTGCGTCGGTCGGAGTGTTACTTATTATGATGCACAGTTCAGATTTAGCACTGCCCTCGGTGATCACTTGTGATTACTCGAAGCGAACTCTCTCGTACCGATGTCGCGTTCGAGGTGTGCCGATATGCCCCAGCTTCCCGAACACTCTCGGCTCCGCATTTGTTCCTCCGCAATTTCTCCAGACACGCCATGCATCCGGACCCTCACCAGGCATTTTACTAATGTAGCAAAAAAGTATACATCCCTCGACCTTGTAGCTGAAAAGTTTACGGCCTCAAAGTTCTTCATCGAATCACTACCGAAAATCAACACAGTATGCCGAACCAAATTCGCGATATCGCCTCTATCGATGAGAAAACTTATCCTTACATTTTCGAGCAAAATGTCACTGTCAAGCTCCGCAGCAATTCTGGGGTTGTGCGTTTGAATGTTTATCGTCCTAAGGGTGCCAAGAAAGTTCCAGTCATTATGACATACGGGCCTTACGGAAAAGACACGCCTTACGAAGAGTATGTATACCTCATCATCACGGACTATATGAGACTGACGAACTCAGATTTCTTGCGCATTCGTTCCACGACGTGAACCCGAAACACAAGACCATACCAGAGCATTCGGCATTCGAAACGCCGGATCCTAAATTCTGGACCGACGAAGGTTATGCCGTTGTACGTGCCGATGAAGTCGGTATTGGACAATCACCTGGTGTAGCCGACACCATGTCAAAGTCCACCACTGATGCCTTCTCCGAGGTAATTGAGTGGGCTGCAGATCAGCCATGGTCTAACGGCAAGGTCGGCCTTCTAGGCATCAGTTACTTCGGGGGTAGCCAATGGCGCGTTGCAGCACGCCGTCCCCGGGGTCTTGCTTGTATCATCCCCTACGAAGGAATGGCGGATTACTATCGCGACCGATGCCGTCACGGTGGTATCTTGACTGCGCCGTTCCTCAAGTTCTGGTTCAACAGACAAGTCAAATCCAACCAATACGGACTTCCCAATAGGTCTAAGAATCAGCGCGGCCCAGACACTATTGAGGGTGATCTGTCCGAAGAAGAGCTCGAGACCAATCGTCGGGACCAGCTAGTCGACAACTCAAACAACTTCTTCCGCGACGATGAATATTATGCTTCTCGCGACTACAACCTCGAAGACATCGAAGTCCCTTTGCTCTCTGTTGGCAACCTTGGTAACATCGTCGTTCATCTTCGAGGAAACGTGGAAGGATTTGTCCAAGCGGGCTCGCAGTACAAATTCCTTCGTCTTGGCTCTGGCAGGCATGATTTACCTTTCTACAACGACGCAGATGTCGAGCTACAAAAGAGCTTCCTCAGTGCGTTCTGTAAGAACGACGATTATGCAGGCTGGACACAAGGCAAGAAGCCAGCAGTCGAGCTTGCGATCCGGAAGACACCTTTCAAGCACGACACCATCGATGCAGCCTCCGGTCGCGCTTTTCGATTCCGCTCTGAGGGCGAATGGCCTTTGGCAAGGACTGTCTATACCAAGTACTACCTGACACCCGACCTTGCTTTTACGCCAGACGAGCCAAGCTGCTCATTCCACAAGCGTCTGTCTTATCCGGCATTGACTGTACCTGATGACAACTCGTACATTCGGTTCATAACCGGCGCCTACGAGACCAATGTGGAGATCACTGGTCATATTGTTGCTCATGTCAATGTGTCAGTCACGCCTGAATTGACTGGAGGCACGCCCAAAGATATTGATATCTTTGTCACCATTCGTCACTGGGGAGCAGACGGGTCCGAAGTCTTCTACACAGGCTCAATTGGCGACCCGGTCCCCGTGAGCAAAGGCTGGCAACGCGTGAGCTTGCGCAAAGTGAACAAAGAGCACCCAAATCACCGAGAGTACAGACCTTGGCGTGATTACTTCTCTACGGATGTGCAGCCCGTGATCCCAGGTGAAATCTACGGTCTAGATGTTGAAGTGTGGCCTACTCAGATCGTTTTGCAGAAAGGAGAGAAACTATCTTTTGAGATCAGTGGAGGTGATACCCAGGGTGTTGGTATCTTCAGCCACGAATCACCTGAAAGGTAAGTTCACATACAACGACATATCCTGAACACTCTTCTGACTGATTTCTGCTCAGATCACCTGAACGTTTCGGAGGCATCAACCACCTCCATTTCGGTCCCAGATACAGCAACTATGTAGTGCTTCCTGTCATCCCAGCCGAGACATCCTGAGATTTTACGAGTGTTGCGGCAACATTCCCATCGTGTGGTATCGCCGTTCAAGCCAGGAAGCAATAGAATAAGTCTATATTGGGGCCTGAGGGACTGATGTGTGTTGCTATGAAGTCAAGCAGATTATCAAGTCTATAGTAGACGTTCATTAGCTGCATTGATCACGGAGGCGGGTTTCTAATTCTCAATTATATTCAGTTTTGGAATAATTCTCATCACCAGCGGCTGCTTCGTCATCTCATAGAATCTAATTGAAGCGCTCCAACAGCATCTGTGATTATATAGTGAACATCGAACTACTGCGATGCACTGGTAACATCAACGTGGCATCTTCGGCGGTTATGGCGATACTTTGGCTCACAGATGCGAGTAACGGAGAATAATGGATGTCGACGGTGCGGTAAGTGGTTGACGGAAAGTCATATGGTGGAATTGAGGGCCATGGGGCCCCGTAAGAGCGGCCTCATGGTTTATGTCAATGCTGCTAGCAAGTCGGTCTGTGTGGGGGAATGTATGGAGTCTATGAGCCGGACTGGATACTGGGTTTTTGACTCGAATCGGGCGTTTTGGGATTCTCCAAAGATCCCGCCAGACCGGCTGATGGCGCCTGGGTACTATTAAGCCCAGAATAGGCTGGGCCTAGTTGACGACTCGGGGCCCCAGATCTCCTCAAACCCTGTACCGTTCTGCGGAGGACCACTGCCGCTATAAAGTTCTTACCCCTCTCTTCAAAGACTTGTTGCTATAAATCAGGGTTGCTCGGTCAATCTCTCTGATATACAGTATACACTTCGTGTACAGCCAGCATGTCTTCTCGGAGTATCGATATCGAATTTGCTCAGATTAGTGAGCCAAATATGGACCGAGTGCGGACACTTGGATCAGTCCGCCTCACAAGGGAAGGAACAAATGAGCGGATCTTGTACCCCAAACCTTCTAATGATCCCAACGATCCACTGAACTGGTGAGTCGTTTCCATCGAGCATACCATACACGGAAACTCACATACATGCCAGGTCTAAAGCATACAAGATCTACTTGATGAGTTTGACAAGTACGGCACTTGTATTGTCGAACCTCATGGCCGCCGGTCCTTCCATCGCTATCGTCGAACTCACCATCGATATCTTCCACGCCTACCCTCCATCGCCCCTAATCCCTGGGTCGTTCGCTCCCGCCTCCATCGCGAGATTCTCAAGCAGTATCTCAAAGGCTGCATACTTGTTCTCTGCTACTGCTTTGCTGCAAGGCATCTCAAACCTCCTCTGGGTCCCCGTTGCTCTGAAATATGGTAGAAGGAAGGTATACGTACTGTCGTTCTTGTTGTTCGGCGTTACAACGATATGGGCTTCGCGGGCAAACTCATTCGGCAATCTGCTCGCAGCTAGGCTGGTGATGGGCTGGTTTGCGGGAACAGCCGAATGCGTGGCGCCATTGACTGTCGCGGATCTGTTCTTCTTGCACGAAAGAGGTACTTACATGGCGTAAGTACAATTGAATTATCAGAAGAGCTTTTGTCTTGATCATGTACTAACGCGCCTGGACAGGATATTCGCGGCCGCTCTGGCAGCTGGTGCTCCTCTAGGAAGCATAGTCGGTGGTCTGTTCACTTTGGGCACAGATTGGCGAGCGCTGTACTACCTTGGAACCGGTCTCATCTTCGCTTTCACCATATTGGCATTCTTCACCATGCCTGAGACTGCATTTGTTCGTGTGCAAGAGGTACATGAGCTTACGCTAGTACGCCAGAGTAGTAAAGATATCGAGAAGCCGCTCAGTGCTCTACAAGTTGAGAGACTTCCACTTGAGCCCAGCGTCGAGATCAGCAATATACCCAAAAAGACGTTTCGCCAAAACCTTGCGTTCGTCACGCCTCCACAGACCGGCGAGTCTTTTTGGAAGATATTCATCCGACCTGTCTTGCTATTGGTACTTCCACCGGTCATCTGGGCAACGGTCTCTATTGGACTCGTGGTGGGCATCGTGGTCGTTCTTTCTGTTTCACTGGCCAACGACTTCCACACGATTTACCAATTTGAAACCTGGCAGTCTGGTCTCTGCTGGATCGCGGTGATCATCGGCACTGCCATAGGAATGCCCGTTTGTGGTAAGTTGACGGATGTGACCGCCGACTTCTTCACTATTCGCAATGGCGGCATCAGAGAGCCCGAGCATCGGCTTCCCTTCTCCATTCTCCCTGCCTTGTTTCTCCCCGGAGGCTTACTCATGTACGGATTTGGACTGTATCGAGGATATCATTGGGCTGTACCCGTCGTTGGGCTTGGTCTTAGTAAGTAAATGTTATTCCAAGGACCCATGCTGGAACCAAGCACTAATATATTTCGCAGTAAGTGTAGGGATTGTTGGAGGTACTACAGGTCCTATGGTCTATATCGTGGATGCATATCGTCCAATCGCAGGCGAATGTGTCGTCTCGATAATGGCATTCAAATGTACGTATAGGAAGCTGACACTCCGTCAGGCTAGTCGCTGACTAAGATCGCTGTAGCCGCATTCGCTTTTTTGATTGCCTTCTACACTAACTCATGGCTCACATCGGATGGGCCAGCAGTAGTTTTTGGCACATTGGCAGGCATCATATTTGTGTGGTTCGCCCTTGCATTGCCTCTCTACATATGGGGCAAGCAACTCCGTCGGAAGAGTCTTGACTGGAAGTTTGTTCGACTGATCCAATGGGACTTGGATCGTGAGACTGGAGAATGAGTGGTCTTTGTTAAACTACTACAACGCGTTTCATCATTCGCAAAATGCGTCTGTCGAATTGCTCTTCTCACATCACGGCACATTTGCAAAACATGTGTTCAGATTGAAGCAGGCGTGGCGTTTCGCATGCTGTGTACGTGCTCTTCTGTTCAGCATCATCCGCAGCCTTTACCGCTCTCCTCGTATGACCGACAATGTCATCAATGACACATCCACCTCTCTCTTCAATAACCAGCGCTACCAAAGATCACTCTTTCCAGAATGCCCACCTTTCGACACTGTAGCTATCATCTCCTAGCCACGTCATCTGACCCCCATCGCTTGCACAGTCCCGAGATCAAGGCGGAAGATAGGTGAATTCTGTGATTCAAAACATTAACCCAGCAATTACCACTGCGACTTCTTGAGCTTCATCGAAAACGATATCATCCAAGAATTTACTTGCTTTCTAAGCCGATATTTCCACTTCATCCTGTACGGTGAGCACGGTGTTGTTACATAGGAACGCAACTGCAGCCATTATGCGGTGGGACCTCGAGGGTACAATTACATTCCATGCCATCATCACCATCACCCCTAGCCCATGTGTCAGAACAATGATGGAATCCATGTTGGAAACTAAATCTCAACGGTCGCTGTTGGCCATCTCCACTGCGAGACTCGAGTTCGTTTGATATAGGTGGTAGGCAAGGTGGATATGATGGGATGGAAGTACATCGTCGAATTGTTGTGGGTGGTGAAGAAGAGGGAGATGATGTAGATGATATTGGCGGTATAGCAGACAGTGTGGCGGAAATATCAGATCTGTCAGAACTGCTTTGCTGCGTATTGTCGTTGCTGCTACTTTTAAACCCAAATCCTGCATTCCAGCCAAAATGTGGTGTATACCCACCTCCAGAAGAACTAGGAATAGGGCGTGGAGTTGATGTAGCACTTGAACTCTGCCTTTCGTCCATATGATCGATATCAAAATCATCCCAAGCCCTCTCGTTCGCGAAACTGGGATGTTGTTCCGCAATCCCTGGTCTGTTTCCCACGCTTGCAGTATCAGATAGTTGATCATCGTTATCTTTTTCTGGACTACCTTGTTGAAAGTTATGCTCATTGGCCTCTTGCGAAGTTTGAAAGCCATAGGTTTGCGGGTGGAAGCCGTAGTGTTGATACCACCACCACTTTCGCGGGTTGATCTTGAGGACGAACTCGAAGCCCTGGGGTGGTAGGGGATCCTTGTTGAATGCGCGGTTCAGACTCAGTAACACGAAAGCCCAGAATTTATCTTTGCGCCATTTTGATTTGGAGGTTGGAGAGGTTAGGATATCGTTAGTGGTGGTCATCTTGTATGCGTTATGGGTCGAGGGACGGAGCTGGAATGATGAGGCAGATGATGAAAGGTCGACGAGATTTGGTGGGAAGGAGACATCTTGCTGCTTTTCTTCACGTTGCTATAAGATCAATATGGAATGGTGCTGTCGTCGGACTTGATCTGTAGAACAAAGAGACTGTTGGTGTCAGTGGTGCTGATACATGTCTTACTTGATGCAATCGTCTCTGACGACCAAAGTTTTTGAGACAGAGACGACATTGTTACATGTCTTCATACTTTGCGAATACGACACTCGCGAAATCTGAGTTTCTCATCATAGTTTTTTGCTCGACGGAGTGTTGATGTACACCATGATAGGATATCAGGTTGTGTATAATCGAATCAGGTTGAAGTCATGATCCAAGTATGACGGAGATGCTACAATATTGTATACATGCGTCATCTGCAGCAGCTCGACTCCGGGAGTGTTGTTGACTAGGTAGCCAACCTTAGATACAGTTTATGGTTTCCGGCATCACACAGTCCGTAGCGGGCCGTCGGGACAACGTTCCCTGGGCATCAACCTCTTTCGAGAATCTACAAAAGTGAAAGGCAGGCAAGGGCCTTGAATCACAGTGTGTCCATGAATAGAATAGAATAGATTGAACACGAGGATAGGCGGACACATGTCAAGATAGAAAGAAACGGGATTACCTATTGCGCTGTGCAAGTTTAGGAGGCAGGGACAGTTTACACAACGGTACGGAGTATAGAAAGAACGAGACGATTGGGAAGATAGAGGCTGGAAGTCGTTGTAGAGCAGCATCATTGTCAATATCGAAATTGGCAGCAAGGCGGAAAGAGGGTTGTCCGGGTGAGACGTTGCAAACGGTTGGAGGCCGAATCTCAACGTCTCACGTGCCACAACCGAGACTTGTGGACTCGCAAGCAAGACAGATCAGCGCTTCTCGACTCGTCTCAAGCATGAGGGCGAAGACACTTTTTCAAGAAGAATTTTCAGGCGAAAAGAATGGACAAAACAGGGAAGTAGAATAGGTGTCGAAAATGCTTGGTCGAGTCGAATCAGGCATTTGTATGATGGCAGTGTTGACAGGCGGTCGGCAGGGACACGGTGAAACGTGCAGTGGCTGGGAGATTTGGTCCAGCCACCGTATTTTGACGTCGTCAGCAGGAAAAGCACAGGATTAATATGCGTGGATTAATTGCTGCAGAGAGAGAATCCCTTGTCTATCCTTTACACACATACACCAAAGCAGCAATTGACACGCAACATCATCCTGTCGTTTACTACTGCATCTCATAATCATACTGCATCAATCTCCACCTTCAAGCCGCCCTCGAAGCTTAACCTTGGGTTGCATCCCTTCGACGAGTCGTGCAACAAGGCCTCGTTACAGCGCAATACTGCCCACAAGGCGTCGCAAAACAACTGCATAGATCATCCAAAGACTACAACAGTACGTCTTGGCCTGGGTCGACGTTTGTTCTCCAGCCTTCTCTTTCTACTGGCCTTCAATCGCTAGAGACGTTGCTTGTTTCAGCGGAGTACCCTTCTTTTACCAAGTGGGGAAAGGCGTCGAAACTTCAGACTCGCACCTTCGCATCCAGCCATCCAGTCGGACAAAAGACTCAAAGCCATGGCTCTTTCCTCGCATACTTCGACTCCGTCCTCGCCCTTTCCAGAGACGCCTGTCGCCCTAGCAAGACCTTCCCACGCCGCCGTCCGTTCCACCAACTACGACAACTACAACACTGCATTCTCAGAGGATACCTCTTACAACAGTACTTATACCTCGGCTTCCCCATCTACATCTCCATCCCGCGCTCTATCCTACTCGTCGCGCACCGTCTCGGCCGCCTTTGGAAAGCAAGTCCTGTCTGCCATCTCGGAAAACGTCAACCCTGGAGTAGTCGCTACTGTCGGCTCTCTGTCCCGCAAGGCCTCCCTCCACGCCCGCGCAAGGTCTCTTGTCAGCTTCGTGCCTGCTTTCAACCCTACCGACACCGAAGAGCAGAACGGGTCATCAAGGTCACCACCTCGCAAGGGTCCATCCTTCACCGACATCTTTACACCTCGTCGTTCATCGCTTGCCCCCTCCGAGCCTGAAGAAGAGTCAGAATACATCATGTCTTACAAGTCATCCTTCACCGCCGGCTCTGGTCGTATCCCTCAACCACAAGCTCCTGCTCCCAAGCCTAGTAGCCGTAGCTTCTCTTGGTTCGGTTCAACAAAGACTGCTCCTGTCTCCCCTCCAACTCAAGCAGAGGGCACTGTCGGCATGGATCTCCTCAACCCCGCCACATCACTACTCTTCCCAGTTGGCCTACCATCAGAGAAGACGCCCGCCTCCTTCGACGAACTCCTCACCAACGCCGAGTTCCTCATCAACCGCCTCCAGACTGCCTACAAGGAACAAGCCTCTGCTCTCCAAGCCGCCCGCGCCGAACGCGAAGCACAAAGCGAAGAGACCGAAGAGGCCACAACACGAGCTCAACACCTGAAACTCCAACTCGAGAATCTCGCCGCACAATCTGCCGAACAAGCCGCCACAAACCGCGCATTGGCCGAGGAATTGGCAGCAGAGAAACAACGCCGACACGAAGACCGCGAACACTACGACCGCATGGCCCGTCAGAATGATCTCACTCCCCGCCGCAACCGTCACAGTGGTGCTAGCTCTCTACACAGCGACAGCGGATTCGAGTCAGAAGCCGATACTGCCGAGTCATGTTCTCGTCCTCTGACCCCAACATCACCGCATCCTCACAATTACGCATTGAACAACAATGAGCGTTGGGGTACCGTCATGGAACCCATCAAGGAGGTCCGCCCTGTTTCTAGAGACTCGACCACGGCGAGGATTCCTGGACGCACTTGTGAGATTGATGCCGGAGTATGGATGTTTATGAGGGATGAGAAGACCAGACTCGAGCGCAGGGTTCAAGAACTCGAGGGTGTGCTTGATGGATGCCTCGATTTGATCGCATAGAATCGCTCATCATGAACACCACACCACGCCACATCACATACATCGCTTTTGCATTTTGATCGTAACTTTTGGCATAGCGCGGCCTTGATTCCCGACGGTACTGGATATCGCGACTTGTGCTTTTTTTCACTTTCATCTTTCAATGAACCCCATTCTTTTATTCTAGAGGCAGCCCATAGATGGTTATCAAGACCTCAATTTTTGTATATAGACTTTTTAAATTGCCCTTGTGCTCTCTCATCATGATGGTCACATGAAATATCAAACCCTTGTTCAGACTTTGATCACCACGTTTTCCCGTACTGCAAAAGGCCTTTTTCCCATCTCTTTGACTCTGACTTTGGTTTTGTCCAACAGGCCGCTTTTTTTCTCTTTGTCGAATGTAGAAGCGACTTCATAACGTGGAGGTTGATGAGTACTTAGCTTTCACTTTGTTGCATCTCTGGTTCTGGATATCTTCCACTATATTACAAGAAAATCATCGAGCGAAAAAGAAACAGACATTTTTCAGACGTCCGAGAAAATATAAGAGGGGAGCCCGGGCATCACTTGCAAGGTGTTACTCTTACATATATCTGGTCATGTATGCGTTGGTATTCTCAGATCACTTGTAGATTTTCCCATATATTTCTTCCCCACTCTCATCAACGATTGATCATGCGAAGATACCTGTATCAGATTGAAATCGATGATTTCTGACTTGCAGTATCATCTGTAAAAGCGTCGTTCTGACATGCAGCAATCAAACAGCATGTTCTGCTTGACTTGTCATCGAATCCCATTGAGGCACAGAGGAGAAAGGGTAAAATATGTAAAATATCATTTTTGTGTTTGTGGTGTTCCTTGTGTTCGTTGTTGCAATTGAAGTATTCCCGCTGCCGAACAATATAACTGTCCCTTCCATGCTCTCTTGGATGATTTGGGTTGGGATTGATAGTAAGAAAGAGAAAGAAAGAACGAGTATTACACCATGAAAACGCCTTGTGTCCTCTTTCTTTGCCCGAAACAATAGATGATGAGGCTCGCTCCAGGTAGTGCGGGATGATCCTAATGTCCACTTCTTGCAGAAAAACAAACCCAATTGCAAACCAAAAGCAAACACTGAAAACGAAAATGGAGAGCTGTCTAAAAGGTACAGTAAAAAGACTGGTGGAGGCCAAAAGAGGCGAAGTCTGTGGTGATTGGTCCGCGCCTCGATAGATGGGCCGAGGACTGTATTGTGTTGCTCCTATTCTATCTAGACGTCGTGACAGACTAGATCTCGACAGTCTTCATCTCTTCGGTGTCTGCTGAGGTAGCGCCACCTTTTGTCGCCTCTTCTGAGGATGTGATGGCCGAATCAGCCTTCTCTTTCTCGTCCTTGCGGTCTTGATCGGCGAAGGTCTCGATGGTAGGAGGGAGCGGCGAGTCCATGCTCAGAAGATTGTCGTTGCTCTTCGAAGTGGTGAGTACGGCGTCCAGATTGTCGGTCTTGAGGGTGGGACCGGCCTCTTCGGCGACGCGCGCGAGCGGGCTGCTTACGTGGCCTCGGGGGCTTTGTGTGGCAGGGGCCTTGCCGTTGCTTGAGAAGCGCTGAGGACTGCGGCCACGGTCGCTACCGGTGGGAGAAGCATAGGGAGAGAAACCGTTGAGACTGCTGAATTCATTCTTGACGTTGCTGTTGATGCGGAGGGGTTGCTGAGGACGCTGGCCCTTGGGAGTGCGGCGGCCGTACTTTTGGTCGGTGCGCCAGCGCAGGATATCCATGTACGAAGGGTCGACATTTTGGTTCTTGAATTCGCGGAGGGTGAGTTCACCGCTGTCCTCGTCGACAATAGCCTTGGGAGTACTCAAGTCGTCGGCGACGCTGGCCAAGAAGGCAGACCACGAACGAGCGACGACATACTTGCAGTCGTAGTCGCGACCGGCCAGAATAACCTGACCCCACTTTCCAGCGGGACCGGGAGCCAGATCAATGCAGATGTTGTTACCGCCCCAATCTCTTGCGACGGGAATCCAGCCGGGGTGAACGTAGGCTTTTTGTACGGCGTTTGGCGGGTGAGAGTCTTGTTTTGACATGAGCTCCGAACGCCAGCCGGCGCCTTGAGCGGATTGAGGAGCAGAGGGCTGAGTAGAAGAACCGGCGAAAGCCTTGTTGGGGACCTGCGGGGCAGTGTGAGGAGCAGACGAAGCACGGAGGTAGTCGTCGCCAACGCGAGCCCACTGTTTCCACTCTTGAACAATCTCCTCGCAATCGAGCAACATGCAGCCAAAGAGGATACCGGTGGGTCTACCACCGCGCTCTTGACCGTCGTGGATCATGAGAGATTCGCGCATTTCCATAGGTAGTGTGCAGTCGAGCTCATGTTCGAGTTCATTAACATCGTTTTGAGTGCAACCTTCACACAAGTTCTCGAACAGCTCTTCGTGGTTGTGCTCAGCCCATGTATCAATGCGTCTCCATGAGTGACCGACGGGCGGCGGAGGAGGGAGGCCTTCTGAGAAGCTTTGCATTTGGATCTCGCCTTGGCCGACGCCTTCGAGGTTCCCCGAACTGGATTGGCGCTGCATGGTAGAGCGAAGGCCAGGAGAGTAGGGACCATTGGGCGACATGCGACCGTTGGTAGGCATGAAATCATTGTCCTGAGCGTAGGGGTTGTTGAGATCGGTACGAGATTCGGCGGCGGTAGCGACCGACGTCAAGGGCGCGTGCCGACTCTGGGCGAGAGGAGTGTGAGCACCGGTGCGGTAGGGCATGTCGGGCGAGGCATGTCGGTCGTTGGACGTCATGGTGTGCCAGAAGGAGCGCCATACTCCGGAGATGCTGTGGACGAGCAATTAGCCTGGCGTGCTCGATAGAGCGACGGAAGAGTATGCTGCTTACCCAGCGGCCATGTTGGGGAGTGAATTGTGCTAGCAAATGCCGCAGGTGGTGTTGTGCTTGTTGTGCGCCGTGGCTGCTGTCGACCTGCAAATCTTGAAAGTGCCGCGCGTTTCGGAAAGTGTCGTAACGGCAGTCAGTCGTGTAGAAAGTGGACTGCAAGCGGTGCGTGGGATATGTATTGGTTGTCGGAGTAGGTTGTCGAATGTCGTGGGTCGAAGATGGCGGGATGGTGGCCGTCGTGCGAGATTGCGGTCAACAAGTCGCACTGGATCAAGGGCAAAAGGGGAAACCGCCGTGTCAAGACTGTTTCCGACTTCCAAATCTGTCAAACAAACTCTCTTCTGGAAGCCTTCTCCCTGAAATAACGGCTATAACTGGCGGATATCTGACTATCACCACGATTGCACAAACACTCTTGTAGTCTGTTTTTGTCGCTTGCAAGTCGTTGTTTTCGGCTTTTGGTTGACCTGGAATTGTGGCTTTGCTATGCCGTCGAATCACTGACTCCAACCGACAGGGTCCTTGAATGTTTGCGGCTCCTACGGACAAGAACAACAACCGCTAGCCATCCGCATCTTCTCTTATCATCATTGTGCATTGGATCATATACTCCGTACCACACATACTGTACTGCGCTACAATCGCCTTCCATGCCAACCTATATGACGCGCCACTATTATGTGCCTTTCTTGGGTCAGCAACACCATCCACTTTTTCATCAGCTTGCAAAGTCGACTCAAAACTCGAAATCAAAGCGGAGACCCGTTGCCGTCTCGCCGCAAAACTCAAACGTTCCTGCAAAAGCGCTTGCCTTGTTCCAGTCTGGTGCGGGTGGCAATTGGAAGCTAAGAAAACTAACAACCACATCACCTCCGGCAATTCTCCTGCATTATCAACGAGTCGATATCCTCAAGTCTCTTTGTATCGCATGTCTTGAAGACAGAGACGCACAACTAAACACTTCACAGCCCCCATGTCATGGTCGCTGCAAGAAACGTGCTGTCTCTACCCGGCCTGAGCATAAACCTGAAACACTTTCTTGGAAGCCATGACGCTCATTGTGCATTGACGGCGCATGCCAAAATGCCCGATTCGTCTGCACCACCTACGTCGTGCATGTCAGGTGCCTGGTGAGTCGCAATCCTCGTCCTGATTTCAGGAACCGACACCCTCACGAGGCCGTCCATCAACTACGAAATCAACACCCTCGTCTGCTTGATTTGTTTGTGATTTGCAAATCCACGTCATCACGCCAGACGATCTCAGCTTGTCGCACACGCTGGACGAACAAGTCTCATGATTATGGCCGTAACGTCTTGCATCTGCCAGATGTCTAAGAATGATATGGTGTCGCCAGAATCGTCCAGCCTGCAGGTGTTTTTGCCCATGCTGTCTCTGCCTATTCGATGGCTGCTGGAGACCACTGGAGAATATCTCTGCTCATCGGGACAACAATACTCGTCGCCATGACCAAGTCCATGTCTCTCCGGGCAGAGATAGCTATCAACATGTCTGGCCTTTAGAATGGCATAGCGTTCGCCCAATTTGCTGGCATTAAGATTCCATAGAGTAAGGTAGGCACGGCATTCGAGTTTCTTCCTTTCATCTATTCATCTTCACGTTCTATCTCTTTTCTGTCATGAGTACGAGTACTTTACCTCTCCCAAACGGTGCGACTGCTGGTGCTGGCGCCAGACACCGTCACCGTCCTAGCTGTAGGATGAATGGAGGACCGATTCCTGGCTGTCTGTGTCCACGATGCACGACCAAGAACCTTGCTGATCAAAGCAAGATTTTGGTCAAGGCCACGAAGACTAAGAGAAACAAGTGTCTTTCTCAAGGCGGACTTTATCCAATCTGCCACGATATCCGGGAGTCGTTCAAAGTAATCGCTAACTTCCTCTACAGAGGGTAAGCACACTGATTGACGCCAGACGATCTCATACATCAACTGATCTAAGATTTCATAGCATGGCAAACACTCATGCCGCAAACATTTACACCTCCAGGGACACCCGTCGATCAAAGACTCCCTGCATCTCCAAGTGAAATTACTCTCGGTCTCTCCATCCAATACCTCATCAAAGACGTTGTCAAGAAGCAACAGTCTTTCCCTTGTTGCTTCTGGCATAACCTCGGGATTTGCAGCTGCAGGAACTTGGACGAGATCTCCGCACTCGATCAGGCAGATTTCAGAGGCTTATACTACAGCGGTGGCCATGGAGATTTCGACAAGTTTGGACCCATGGAACACAGTTTTGTTGTCAAGCATGAGCTTCTCACTGGTAGTGAAGCTGCCTCTTGTGTCGTCATGCCACACATTTACACCAAACGTCGGAGAAACCTCTACGTCTTTAAAACAGTGACAAAGCAGAAGTCCCTCTTTTCGCATTCGGAATGGGGAATTGTCTCGAACGAAGCATACGTTCTCCTTGGGATACTCAAGACCAACTTGCAAGCTCATCCCAATATCATTCAGCTCTTCAAGTGTGTAACCACAAAAGCCAGGGCTGGACTGTTTCTGCATATATTGCAAATGGAGTATTGTGATGGCGGCGATCTTTGGGAACTCAACTCCCGCTGCCTGAAACATGGTGCACGTATACCTAAATCTTTGGTCATACATATTTTCAAGTCACTGGTTACAGCACTAGCATACCTCCATCACGGTCTCATTTTCCTGCCCAATGGAACCACACAACGACATTTCCTTCCCGCCTCACCAAAACGCTGGCAAAGTATTCTCCACAATGACATCAAACCTGAAAATATCCTTCTTCGCTGGCCTGCTTATGCTTCTGAATCCTCGCGTTTTCCGGGAATCGTGCTCTCAGACTTTGGAACTTCAGGTATTGAGAATAAAGCCTTTGGCCCGAGAGGCACGTACCGTTATGCCGCCCCTGAAAACCAAGAGGCTTTTGACCTTCGTACCAGTTTGATCCACCATCTCAACTTTAAATCTGCGGATATCGTCAGCAATGGCATTATCTGCACGACGAAATCGGATATATGGAATCTCGATTTCGGAAAGGTGATGCAGGAAATGATGCCAGAGTATCACAAAGTTGATGGACGGGAGATTGAGAAAAGGCAAGGGTGGTGGACTGGTTTGGAGGAGATTTATGGAGAAGATTTTGTGAGGTGGGTGAGGAAGTGTTTGGGTAGTACGCCGCTGGGCCGGCCGAGTGCTAGGGAGTTGTTTGAGAAGGCGGTGAGGGAAATTAGGGAGGATGGTGAAGACACAGGCGAGGAAAGGGGACAGAATTTGCCAAAATGGTTTTGGGGGTGAAGGTGAAGGAAACGTTAACACCTGGTGTCCGAGCCGCGTTGTGGTACAGTAAGTACGACAGGTCAAGCTTTGTACGCAAAATTATTTCATGGAAGAATGCTTTTGAAGAGCTCTATCTTCCGAATTCCCATTCCTCACATATCATTATCTGTCAGAACCAATCGACGACGATCAAATCGGGTCACCAAGCTTTTGTGCCCGGTCATGTACGACAGCGATAAGCTCACTGCGTCGCCCGGAACTGGAAACGGAAGTCCAGGTTTCCAGGCAAGTGTACACAATCACCGATGCCCTGATTTCAATGCGACCTTCGAGAGATTAAGGCGGTCATCAAACTTGGTAGAGCAAAGTCGAGAGGAAGCAACAAACCCAAGCATGAATCCAGGCTGCATGAACGACATTGCCCGGTAACGCGTTCCTAACATTTCCCAATTCCCATCTCATAATCACACCAAAAGAATATCCCCACGCCTTATTGCAACGAACACCACCGGCAGTGCTGAATAAATCTCCTTCGGAAAAAAAGAAAAAACACCCCCGCACCCCCACCCCCCCCCCAACCTACCCCCAAACTTTCTTTCCAAAAAAAACAACCACCCAACCCCCCATTCCAAAAAAAAAAAAAAAAAAAAAGAAACCACGCCTTACCCATCAACAACCCCAACCATTGACTCCATCAACCCCTCCTCAACCCCCTCAATCTCATCATCTTCGAAATAAAGATTCGAAGCCATATAAGCATATTGCTCCAACCCCTTTTCCCCATCGTAAACATGACTCTCACTCTGCCTTACAAACATTTCTTCATCTCTGACCCTAGGGATTTTGACTTTCGTGCCCACCACCACTCCAAATCCACCATCAGCTTTTCCGCCTTGTTGACGATTATGATGATGATGATGATGATGATGACCGGAAATAGTAATATTGACATTTCCCCCTTTTTTCAATTTCAGAATCCTCTGCTGAGAAGACCTCTGCTGAAACCCCTGCTTGGACCGAACATCAGGAGGCAAAGGATTATAACTCAAAATCGTACCCATTCGATCGGCTTCTTGGCCATCGGCAGCGCAGAGGGAATGATCTGGTAGATAGCCAGAGCAATAGGGTATTTCACCTGCGTTCGCGAAGATTTGGTGGAAAGGGGATGGTGGGGTTGAGTTTAGACCTTGGTTTTGGCCGAAGGGGGGGACGGAGAAGTAGAGAGAGTAGAGGATTATGCCTTGGCCTGTTTTGTTTGTTTGTTTTCAGATGAGTGAATTTGTGAAGTGGTGGGATTGGTGGTTGTGTTTAGTAAGGGGAGAAAGATTGAAGAGGTAGAAGGAGAAGAAGTTAGAAGAATGAAGATAGGAGGAAGAAGAAACTCACGAGCATTCTCCCCAGCATCCACACACCTACTCACCGGCCCCCAATCGCCCCCAGGCGCATCCACATCCCCCTCCCTCGTGCTCAGGAACGGATACACACTACACTCCCTCCCCACCTCCTTACACCTGTCCCAACTTCCCCCCACCCCACCTTCTTGGATCGTATAATCCCAAGTCGGCCCCACACATCCTGCGTTATATTTTCTTTCTGCGTAGCTTTTGTTGGCGAAATTGTCCCAGGTTAGGGTGGTGCTGTAGCCGCGGCAGTAGGCGCCGTAGCACATGTTTGCGCAGACGGAGGGGATGTTGAGGGAGGGTTGGCGGTTGGCGGTGCAGGACCAGATTATTGTTGGGGAGTGGGGGCCATTGGTCGCTTGACGGGGTGAGAGGGGGGGTGTTAGTGGGGTGGCTATTGTGATGGTAGTGAAGGTGATGAGGGAGATGATAGAAAAAGAGAAGAGAATCATGGTGTTTCGTGGTGTATGCTGTAGAGTGGAAGAAAGTAGGAGTTTGTTGCTCTGAGGAGACAGCGTGGATGAGATATATCAACACTGGATGGTCACGAGTGTTGGAGTATAGCTCTTCTCGGTGGTTTCGCGAGTAGCCTTGTAGACTTCGCGAGTCTAGTGACCCTTGAGCTCTTCCAAATCATGTCGAAGGCATCTCGTGCTTTATGAATATAGCTCGAGCTTCTTGCGTGGTGCAAGGACCATAACAAGGCAAACTTGGGTGTCGCAAAGCCATCCCAAGAAGCTATTTGCGTGCCTTCCGATGTGGTGCGACTGAACAGCCGAATGGTCAGCCATGAAAGTGATATTTGAACGTCACCAGGAGATGGAAATGTTGAGACCAGTCATGAGTGATGAATCACACCAGTATTTCTTGGTAGTGTCCCTCGGACATCTGGCTGTACACTATTTCATTGGTCTTTGTTTCGTGGTTCGCTTAGTCGGTATATGTCAGTTCTGTTCTTGTGATCAGTAATGACTAGCAACATGAATGTATGGATAAGATTTGCAGTCTGAAGATATTACTGCAGCATATGGTATTTAGTTCGTCTGATCGCAGCAACAAGAACGTTGTTCGATATCTCGATTAGAAGGGGGCATCGTTCGTGTAGAACACGAAGTATCCTTTCTACAGGATGCTTATGAAGCTCGATTATGCACAGTATCAGGTCTTTTTTTTTCAATTGCAGACGGCGTGAGTGCCTTTTTAGGTCTGGACCATCGCAGTCGCAACAGCTCTTGGACTTCCAACAAGTTTGTCCTTCATACCGCGCTTCTCGCCAGGAGCCTGACTCTTCCCTAATCAAAAACAGAAACATTTCTGCGTCCACCGTGTGGTTGAGAGAAGTCCGTAGCAATGACTTACAAGTCGCCGCTCGCGATCAGAAAGCCATTCGGACGATTCGTCTGCACTCACAGGGTACAGATCACTTTTTTGCAAGCGCAGCAGTAGGTCCTCTATGACACTGCCAAATTGGAAAGACATGGGAAAGCGTATGGACTTATCACCACCACAAGCTATACTAGAAATGATTCACCCCATATACTGCTCAAACGAATAACTAGGCCTATCAACAATGTCTCCAAAGCTGTTTCTAAATCCACTCCAACTTGATAGCATCATAAATCGGTCCCCTCCACAAACTCGTCGATAAACTCGTAACCCTGAAATCAATCTTGTTACTCGCTTTCAACGAACTCCCATTGATAGGGAATTCGAACTGATGCCACTCCCCAGCCACAGTGCCAGAACGATATAAACTAGGATCACTCAAAATACCACTACTGCTCAGATTCCCAATCCTCACATCATTAGCAAAGATATTAACAGTGGTGCCTTGAGAATATCCAGCCAAACTGACCGTCAAAAGCGCGTCAGAAGTGGTGGTGTTCGAAACCCGCAGAGGAAAAGCAATACTGTAAGTCCCCTTTGCGTTTTGAGCAAAACACCAATCTGCGATTTTACTGCTTCCGACAGTATAAGTCAGATTAGCGGGACACTTGTCCACGCGTCCGGCTCCAAAGCCTCCAGAGAAAGCGAAACCAGTGGATTTTCTGTCGAACTCGCCGACTTGGAAAATCGTGTTTGAGGTAGGAACAGACCATGTCAATTTGTCCAGACGGGTTTTACTAGTCGCAGAGCCAGAAACATCGACGTCGTTTTTGAGAAATGTGGTGGTGACATCGCCGATACTTCCGCCGTTTGACCAAGCTTGAAGGGCGTATAGTCCAGTACGAACGTCTGTGAAGCGGAAAGAACCATCGTTGTCGGCGTAGGTGGTGTAGTAGTAATCACTGCCCATGTCCAAAGTTGTCTTGTTGGGGTGATTGTCGCCGAGGAATACAGCAGCGCCTGCAGCAGGTCTGCCATCGGAGAGGAGGAGTTTTCCTGTCACGGAAGCGACGCGGGAATTGTATGCTGCGTCGTCGAGCCATTTGTAGGGCCATGAGTTGATCTCGTTGTTGTAGCGGCGGTCGACATCTGCTTTTGTTCCATCGTTGAGGTACCAGAGCCAGGGTCCCCAGATCTTACCGTTGGGGAGGACATCGTTAGACAAGGCTTGGAAGTGGGTGCCGTGAATCATGTTGAGTTGGACGGCGTCTCCAGTTGCAGATTCGCGGTGGTTCTATGTAATGTAAGTATGCATCTGAGATGGAGAGAAACGGCGTATCGCTTACCATCAACTCTTGTTTCAGATGATCGCCATTGAAGTAGTCTTTGCCAGGGTGCTGCTCATGTCAGTTTCAACCAGACTGAAGGAAAGGGGAAGAAGTACTTACCAGATACCAACTGCCAAAGTTATCACCATACACACCCCAATACTCTTGCTTCCTGACGTTACCGGACCAATCATACTTGGTCAGATAATTTCCTTCCGGTGTCTTCCAAGTCTCATCCTGGATCTTGGTCGAGATGGCGTATTCGGACAATGGAGGCAAAACACCATCCTTGTCTGCATTGTAAGCACTGGTGAAAGTTTCATTGTCCAGTCTCCAGAGCGTGCGGAACTCTCCTAGGACTGGCAGAGCGCGGTTGACAAAGTATTGATATGCGCCAGCGAGACCGTTGAAGATGACCCAATGCATCTCGCCTTCAGTGGCGTCGAACTGGACATCGATGTAGTTGCTTCCAGTCTTGACAATCTTTGCACTTCTCCACGCAAGGTTGCTGGCTGCTCCATCTAATGTGGATATCAGTCAGAAGGCATCAAAGCCCAGCTTGAAAGCAACTCACTGTAACTGACGTAGTGACCAGTAGCTTCGCCGACAAGTTCTTGATCCTTGTAGTACAACTTGGAACCATAGATACGTTCTTGAGTCATGTTCCAGACATCGTTTCCAATAATCCAAGAGCCATTGCCATTGTCCTTGAGAAAGCCATATTGCTTTGCCTGAGAAGTGCCGGCCAGCAACAGGCCAAGAGTAACTGCAGAATACTTCATCATGCAAAAAGAGAAACGTATTGCTCACAAATAACCCACCTTACCATCCAGCACTTTATATATACACCTACCTGCAAACAGAATATCACATACGAGAAACATTTCCCCGCAACCATGCAACGGATGAATAGACACCGAGGTGACGATCAGGGACGGCTCACCAAACCGCCAACCATTCGTGGAAAATCGAGCTTGGCTGTCCTCGTGCCCTTAGATTTGTCTATTACGGTCGCATCTGGATCATTAGAGTCGTAGATCTGTACAGTGGAATATTGGCATCATGCAGCTGTTTGCTGTCGGTGTTTTGGAAGAGTAGATGGCGAAGGTGGGGTAGATCGCAAGGCCAAGGACACCCAGCGGAGATCTGGCTTCATGCTGGAAGTTGAGGAGTTCGGTTAGAAAGAGCAGAATCTCCCTGGCTGGCTATCATGTCTTTCCTGGAGAGGGAAGATCCAATGTCTTGATA
>Ga0115846_100088_pt1 | contig 39991 bp, 28 predicted proteins | sample InSIn5gowninarea_2_FD_83860 | JGI IMG/M metagenome (GOLD analysis project Ga0115846, IMG submission 83860) | reverse complement strand
TCTTCGCAGCATTAAATTTCTCACTAGTAGGCAGCTCAATATGCACGTTGTTCACCCCAGCCTCCCAGGCTTCCACGATCCGCACCAATCACCATGGAACCCAACCACATCTACCAATACTCCATAATCAACGCCCTCATGGCCGGCGTCGCAGACACCGGCATTCCAATCTCAAAATTCACTCAACACGGCACCCAAGGCATCGGCACCTTCACCAAGATTCAAGGTGAGCTCATCCTGCTCTATGGCAAAGTCTATCAACTCCAAGCATCCGGGCACATCCGGACCGCCAAACCAGAAGAACAGCTCCCATACGCCGTGGCCACGAATTTCCAGCCCCAGAAGACGCTAAATCTGAAGCTGGATAACAAAGATGATGTGGACAAGGTGCTGGAGGACTTTGACGCCCATGCTGCGAATCTGTTTATGAGTTATAGGATTGATGGGAAATTTAAGACGATCAAGGCGCGGACGGTAAGGGGGCAGGAGTATGAGGATCAGCCGTTGGCGGAGTTGGGGAGTAAGCAGGCGGTGCAGGAGTATGAGGATATTGAGGGTACGATTGTTGGGTTTAGAGCTCCGGTTGCTTGGCAGGGGTTTATGGTTGCGGGGGAGCATATGCATTTCATTGATAAGGAGAGGAAGGTAGGTGGACATATTCTAGAATTGGTAAGTGATGGTGAGGTTAGCTTTGGTGTGGCTGTGGTGAACAACGTGCATATTGAGCTGCCTACTAGTGAGAAATTTAATGCTGCGAAGATGGTGACAGATGACAAAGGTGTCAAGGGTATAGAAGGGTGAATATGTCGATTTGTTAATCGATATCGCTATTGCCACAAGCAAAGAGACACTCCATTCAACTCCCAGGCTGCCATGCAATAAAAGAACCAGACCGTGTCTACGCTAAAATGAAGCCCAAATACTGCAAATATCACACCATACGTCTCGCACTTCTGGCGTCCCCTTCATCAATGCTGGAGTCTCTCGAGTGGGTCCTGGCATAACCGCCAGGATGTAGTCTTTGACTCTCAGTGCTGAGGTCGTAGTCAGGGGGTGACTGTCGTCCTCTTGGCACGTCAGCATAACCCACCTGTTGAGGATAGGCAGGTTGGTTGTATGCTGTTTCTGTGTACCCAAGGGAATAACCTGTTTGCTGTGGTGGTGTGACGGTGATTCCAGCAGGTCTGCTGGGATCGAAATCTGTTTCACTTATCGGTTCATGCTTGTACGATAGTGGTTCAAGATGGGTAGTGCTCTCTCCACCACGGCCGAGGTGGTTCTTGACTCGATCCCTCCGTCTGCTGTTGTCTTTTTTGTCGAAGGGTCGGACGCCGCCTGCAAGCAGTTTGAAACAGTCGAACATAGCCACAAGTAGATCAGCAGGGTTAAATGCATGAGCAGCAGCTCTGAGTGTGCCTATGGGTTGCACGACAAGGCCTTCCTTTGTTAATTCACGATATTCGCGAGATCGGAACTGCGAGGTGATTAGTAAAATTCAAAATCCTGATTTTTCGTGACCTACTGAATAGTGGAAGAAAACGGCAAAGAAGATCTGTTCGACTGCAACCAGTGCCGCTGGGATACCATATTTAAGGTCGTATCCGGTAACTTGGCTCGAGCCCTTTACGGCTTTAGTGGCGATAAGGATGTCAAATATGATGCTTTGTAAGAAATTGACACCAACGATCAGCTTGAAACTGATTATTTTGAGAGTCGGCTTGTGCTGGGCAAATTCAGGCTCATTCCGCATGCGCATGTAGTATCTGACAATGGCGTTGATGGCCCAGCCAAGTGCGACGTTTGTGATGAGAAGGACCCAGATATGAGCATATTTTAGACTGTAGGACGTCTCGCAGTAATCGTTGAGGGCCTGAGTGACTTCTTGCACAATCGTCATTACTATGTCGATGTTCACATAGAGAAAGACGGCCAAATATTTGGACAGGTACCAATTTTGGCTGCCACCAGGAATGACATCGTAACCCTTATTCCGGAACATAGATCTCGGCTTGAGGTGTTCCAGTGCGTCAAAATACGACAGCCGGGTGTCTTTATCAGGCGCGACGTACTCAGTGTACAGCAGGAACAAGGCGGCCAAGGCGAAGGTTTCGTATAGATCAATCAGTGGTTGTAGATAGATGGCGACCTTGTAATTGAGAATTGACAGGGCCGACAAGACAGCAAAAACGACTGGAGTGAAAATGATGCGAATGATCTGCCTTTGTTGATTTGACGCGGTGTATCGATGTAAATGCTTCATGATGAGAAAAAAAGAGGTGACGGTGGTGATGCCGGCAGCAACTATGGCGATAAAGAACAGCAGATTCTGGGTTGTAAATGGTCCCACGACCTTGTCTGGCTTCATGTTGTATTGCTGCCAATTTGCGGGCAGTGGACATGTTGAGTTCGGCATGGCTGGGATTTTTAATGTTGTAAAGGCGATGATGTGCTAGACCTTGGGAGCAGCGAGAGCTTGAGAGGGGTATTCAAAGATGTACAGATGATGAGTGGATGTCAGTAGAATGAATGGTGCCGGGCACAGGCAGTATATATCAGTCGAACTCGGAGCCGAAGCATGAGTGATGCTCGGTTCCAAGGACGTGCCATCACGAACAATCATACCAACAACACCTTGAACGAGCTCGCGAGCAGTGGGGCATGATGTTCGCATGGATTACTCGGTTAGGAAGCATTGGTCGAACAAGGAGCATTTCGCGATAGCCGCTTGTTGATCGTCTTCGCGAAAGCGAGAGCAGTGCATTTGAAGAGAGGAGCATAAAGTTCACTATGGAGCATTGGCTCGTGGATAAGCCTCGCGAGGTAGGCTTGATAGTGCTTGATCCGCCACTTACCGTAGATCCAAGCTTCAACGGCGCCGTCTGGCCCATGCCCCGTAATCTGCCATGGATGCACGTGGTGACGTGTGCGGTATCCGTGATAAGAAAAAGAAGTGAATATATCTGCAAAGCTAATGTAGGTAATGAGACCAATGAATTGTTTGGATCATGCTTATGGCATGGTGATTACGGAGCATTAATAGTGAAGATGCACCAATCGTTCCATCAAAACTGTACTTGTCGCTGGTACTTTGGCGTTTACTTCTTTATCCCACTCAGTGAGGTAAGCAGCAAGCTTGGTACTAAAGATGGTCCTTCTGTAGCTGCATCAAGCAGTCCTTAGTACCTGAGGGATCATTAAAGGAAACCGTGCACAAGTAGGATATGCTCCTTCAGTATGTCCGCTCACTGCACACCTCAACCACTTTTGTCTCTCGATGTGCAGTCTTCCGCCACGTATCCTGTAGTATGTCGAGCAAGGAAACTGAAGCAGTTGTTCATGTCGAATGCACATGTTTCAGCCCGACGGCGCAGTCCCCGCTACAGTAGAATTGCGGGGCTGTGCACAGAAGATCAGTTCCACCGCGCGCGAAGGCCGCAAACTTGAAGCACACGCACGTGAAGCTCTGGTGAATTTTGGCCCTGGTAGGTCATGTACCAAGCACTGGTACATGACATGATATGTGTTGCAGCAGTGCGTGGAAGATGGCTCTGTCAGTAACGGCTGCACTTGCCTACCTAGGTACATATCTTAGTACCTACATATACTTGATATGCATGTACTGTATCAAGTAGCTTAGCTTACCTACCGACGTGGCAGCGATCGAATCTGGCGACTCATGTGCAGCAGCCTTGGCTTGGAGCCACCCCCAAGTTCCTTGATTCAGTCACTTTCCAAGTACAGTTCTGTACAGTGTTCATCTGCAAGTCGTCCCCGGGACCTCCTCCATCAATTTACCGGTACCACTATCTGTGGGGCAAGCTAGATGCGCAATGGAGGAACTGCACTGGACTCGTTCCATGCACTTTCACACTAAACTGTAATGCTGCCCATACGCCTTGGATTGAGTACGTCTTCTTGACGGTCACGGTCAACATCGCACTATACTGTAGAGTGTCATCGCTGCTGGTAGAAAGTACTGGTCATTGATGATCTTGCAACACGATATTGATGTGGTTCAAGTTGTCATGTTTATCACACCAACCCGACCACAATCGACTCTACTGGAAGCAACTACACTGAGCGCTATCAATATACCAGTCTTTCCACTGTTAGTATATCAGACCGGGATTGATCCTCCCACCCACTCTTTATGGTCCCCCGGCCGACCACAATGACAAATACGTTGCGGTACACAAGCCACAGAGTGAGCCACGAATGCAGGAGCGAATGAGCGGCAATCAAAGGCAGGTGCTGAAACGGCTTGGCAGAAGTCGTCTAATTTTAGCAATCACTTGTGCACATCGCAATCATAATCCCATGCGACTTGCCTAAACACGAGGGAGATTTCCCACTCAACATGTCGGGCGTAATACTCGTAGCCTCAGAGCTGGTTTCGGAGGCTCGTTCGCCTGACATGATCCCATCATCTGCAAGCTTGACTGAACTTCTGCTCTACGTGCTATCTACTTCATGGAGGGGTGGTACCAGTGGTGAGTCTGGTCTCCCTCCTGTAGCTTAGAGACAAGCGCGTAAGCCTACCATGGACCCACCTTGAGCCCAGCAAGCGCCTGTTTCATCATCGTTTTGATACTTCGTCTTTTCGAGGCTTACCGTCGTCGAACCTCGACTATCAATAACTATGCCACTGATAACAGTATTCAAGGCTCATCGGCTTGGATCCATGCCGGGCACGAACTGTGAGTGAATTTCAAGACTATCTTCGAGAGTCTACTTTAGATCATGAATCAGTTCACTACGAAGAGGGGCTTTGTGTCCATTCCTGAACATGAAATTCGCAGCTTCGATCATTCTTCAGATGATATCTCCTTCAGACCACACCCTGCACAGACAGGTCCTATCACTTACAATGGCCTGCAAACCGAAGACCACAAGAACCTGCCCTCTCGTTCAAATACGCGGTCACAATTCGCTCCCGTATACCATTTCTGGAAGAAGCCCTTCGGTTTTGGCACCGTCATCTTCATTGGCGACGTGTTGTTGACAGTAGCTCCCTGCATCTTCCTCATTCTGGCCTTTCAAGCCTTGGCTGTCAATGGGAAATCTGTGTCAACTCATGGTCAGACCATTGCACAAGCAGCAAGACTGGGTCCAACACTCTTTCCTATCATTTTCGCCGCCGTTGTTGGTCGGCTGATGAAGGTCTCCGCCTTATGGAAATGTGAGCGCGGAAGCACGCTTGGCATCCTCGAGCAACTACATGGGTCACAGAACTTACTAGCAGCACTCGAGAGAGCGATTCTGCTTCCAGGGTTAGGCATTCTAAGCATCGGTGTAGTGTTGCTTTGGATGCTCTCGCCTATTGGGGGACAAAGTTCGCTCAGGGTACTTAGTTTGTCAACACATGCAACACCGAGCACAGCTGAAATATATTACTTCAACACTACTGGCGACGATGCCTACGGTGCTTTCAGTAGTGGCAGCGGCCTCGATACCTATGAAAGATCTCTTACAGCATTGTTCCAAGCTTCTCTTCTATCAATCCAACGTACCACGGGCAGTGATGTTTGGGGCAATATCAAAATCCCTTACCTGCAATACGTGCCATCCTACGTGGCAGGTCAGAGCAAAGACGGATGGTACGACTTCTCGCAGAGCGACTACAAACTTCCTTACTCTGCTCATACTGGCATCGTTGTCAGTGGATTAAAGGACGGCGTTAACACCAACTTTAATTTGGAATCCTCTTACTTTAATTTGACGTGTACGGAGCCACACTTCTTCACATTCAATACCACTGCATCAACCAACACCACCGACTATTACGGAGGATTCATCGAATGGGCTGGCAATCTCTACTCCCATAACAACGTTAGTGCAGGCATCTTCAATCCTGCTTTGAATAGTTTTGCATCTACAACATGGGATTCATATTTTGTTGACACAAACTTCAATTACTCCATCAATTCAAGCGTACAATACAACCTCGTATACGCATCTCAAGGGGGCCTCGTCGAAACCATATCGGCCTACAACTGTACTATGGGCGTCACACACGTGGAATCCAACATCCTCTGCAACGGTAGTGACTGTCAAGTCAGTCGCCTTCGACCTTCCCAAAAAGTATTCGGAACATGGTGGGGCAGCGGATACCCATTCATCACCCAATCTATCGCACAACGATATAACCTTCTTTCGTGGTTGTCGACTGCGACGTCAACAAGCCATTCAGGTACAGTCTCGCCAATTGACTGGTACATCTCCGGCTCAGATACTCCGTTCCAATTAGCCATTGGTAACAACCTTGCCGATGTCAACTACACCAACGTCAGCGGTATTCAAGTCGCGCGACGACTCGGCAGCTTAGTCAATACCGGCTGGCAATTGTCCTTCCAACTCGCAGCGACTGCGCAACCACCTTCAACAAATGTAACAGCGCTGGCCTTGGGTTACACTAATATTGACGACGACGGCAATGGCTACGACACTATTCATACCACAGCTACGACAAGCACCAACACAGACGTCTTCGTCGCAAATATAGTGTGGGTCGTTGTCACGCTCATTGTCGCTTCTATCCTCCTTGGCTGTGGTATCGCATCTATGTTTTTCAAATACGGGACCAATTCACCAGATATACTAGGCTACGTGTCCAGCATGACGAGGGATAACCCTTCTTTCCAACATTTCCCCGGCGATGATAAACTAGACGGTTTAGAGAGAGCACGGTTGATGAGGCATGTCAAAGTTCAAATTGTAGATGCACGACCATGGGACGAAAACGGACATATCACGCTTAGGAATTTAGGTACCAAGAAACCGTGATGTCGAAGACTACTCTTTCGGGGCTACAGTACGAGTGTTCTGTATTAATGCCATTTTCTTCTCAAACAACAACGTTAGCGAGAGACTAAACGCTAGCACAATCAATATCATCCACACCCGTTGAACCTCAAGACGAGACTTGACCTCCCCATCTTCTCATAAACCACACACCACCAAATATTAATTTATTACTCCCATATTCCTCCTGCTCCTCAATCACTCCCCCCCAAAAACAGCATATCCCAAATTATCCAGTGCCTTCCTGAGTATCTCCTTTTCACCCTTCTCTCCTCAACCATTTCTAACACACGGCACCCACCCCAACATAACGCATCCCATAAAAACAAAACCATACACAAACCCCCGAATTCAACTCAAACCCTCAGGCTCTTCTTCCAATGTCAACCCAACCACCGACATCATTACCAAAAAAGAAACCAACACACCAAGCAAGAGTGCCTGCTATGTCCATCCCACCTCCCCGTTCTCTCCCATCCATTGCCCTCCACAGTCATCGTGACTCCCGTGCAAGCCCATCCCTCTCCAACACCACCGTCCTCGAACATTAATCTATACGTAGTTGTCGTCTCCCTCTACACATAGCTATATCTCACCTGCGTTTATATTTCCGTGATAGTGTTTTGTCTCGTATTGACACGTATATACATACATACAAAGGCACCTACAGATCAGTCGCTACATTAGCAAAACATAGCACACATTCAGCTTCAACAAGTAAGTGTAGGTAAGGAGCTGGCGTAAATACTGGGAGCTGGACTAAACCGATATTCCGCACTAGACGAATCAATGTTACATGTTGTATGATAACCAATAACCCTGTGTACAGAACGATAGGATCTGTATTGTTCTATAGAAGACCAAATCTCTGTTTCGCAGGATTTTAAGACAGACGTGGTGGTGTGTCGGATTGCGACCTATTGTATGTACAGAAACAAAAAAGAGAACCATGAGACACTGCGGAAATCTACAGTGTCCCTTCCATATGAAGAACCAACCATTCCTTCCAGTGCGGCTGTGGTGCAGCACCTCATTGCTTCATTCGCTCTACTATGGATAGGTTCTTTCCTTCCCACAGTCCATTCTAGAATCTCATACCCACAGTCCCCAGCCAGCCTACCCTCATCCCAATCCACAAACCCAGCAAACCAAAAAAACCTCACCAGCACGGCCCCCATCCCTACCGTCACAGCACCACCCTCTCACCGGTCCATCACATCTGATCCTGCTGCTGAAAATGCCACTCAACAGCCTCAACAACACTCGCACAATCCGTTTTGCGCAAGGCAGTTTCAGCCTCCTCTCTCGTCAACCCCATACAAACAATATCACCAATCATAAGTTCAAATTGTTTTACTTGTTCCGGGTTCGGGTTCGGGTGGCTGTGCATCGTTTGCTTTTCGAGGGCGTTGATGCGTTCTTCGTCAGCGAGCGTTGATAAACTGGATGTTGGTGTTGGTGGCGTATTGCCTTCGACGACAACGCCGTCTATGGTGGTTATTGCTTCTGCGTGTTCTGCGGGTGGTTGTGCTTTAAGAGGGTTTGGAATACGTTGCGATATCGTGACTTGTGTAGTGTCCTGCTGTTGCGCTTTGTGCTGCGCTTCGACAGCTCGTTCAGCTGCCGCGCGTTGATGCACCATGTCGAGCATTTGACTCTGCTCGATAATTTCCAAACCGACATCCCGTGTAACACCAAGCGGTTCGAAGACCTGGTTTTCAATCTGCTGAGCGGCGAGGTATTGCCACGCATGATCCTGTGATCTCTACTCTGTTGCTTCTAATGCGTTGATAGCATCCTCATGCGAATATCCTCTTCTATTCAACCATTCCACCATTTTCTGCTTGCACTTGTCTAGACTTCTGGAAGGCATTTTTAATGATATTCTGATTTTCTTCTTGGGACTTTTTGGCAGAGCATGGCTTTCCTCCTTTGGAACAGGAGACGCTGCCTCAGAGCCCCCACTGGCCTTTCTCTTAGCTTCATTCTATGATTTGTTGGCTGGATCACCACTGTCAGAGGCAATTCTCAGCTCTTGCACTTCAAGCTCGTCGTCATCGTCGTCAGCACCCTGCCATGGCACATGAATCTCTGGTATTTCAGCATGCTCAGGTGGTGGTGCTGACTCTCGATCGCGTCGCATAATTGGCTGCTTCTCATCATCAAAGCTGTGAAGCATCTCGTCTTCACCAAGGTCTGAAATTCGACCAACCTCACTGCCACCCATCCCACCCGTGCTTGAAGCGCCTGCATCAGATGCATTACTGCCCCTACGCCCGCTGCCGAATCGAAGAAAACCAGGTCGTTCTTCTTCGTCCACATTACTTGTTGGATGCTTAACAGTGTCAATCGCATCAAAACCCCAAGTACCAGAGCCACTTTCCCAAGGCAAAGTGGGCCCAATCATTTGCACACCCTCATCTTCTTGGTTCAGAAGCATATCGCTGTTGGCGTTCTCATAGCTTGGCAACTCCTCGTCATTGCTGCCCAGATGCCCGTGATATATCGAATGACCTCCTCCCTCTTGATCTTGACTTAGACCTTTCATCTTCTGTTGTTTTGCCGAACCACCATCTCCCACGAGGTGAGCTTGACCGGCTAAAGCGCTCGACAACCCATTGTGGGAGGAGTCGCCGAGACGCTGGCCTTCCCCCGACGGCGACGCATCTCTTGAGTTAGGTACATCTTCAGAGTCGGCTTCGGCTAGTACCGTCTCGAGGGTTGGCCCTCCTAAAGGGGTCTCCGAACGTCTTCTGTAAAACAAGAGGTACGCAGACTTGGACACCACGCTTTCAGGGTCTTTGACTTGTGACACGTGCGAGTCATTGTAATCATACCAATTTCCATTTACAGAGTTCTTTGCGTAAGCAGTGTAATGGCCACCACCTAGACCTCCGTAGTGATTGTCGACAGCAATGAGATCGTAGATGAGGGTCCTTCCGTCGCTCAGATCTTTCACATATGGGGTCATATCAAGACCTTCAACAGGGTAATCAACTTTGACTTCAAGTTTATCTCGAAGGTTGCGGCTGGAGCTGAACCGCTTGAGGTGCATCACTAGAACATCTGGGACCTTCCAGAGCTCGAATTGTTTCTCAGCTCTTCTGTGCTCTTTGCATCGGGGACAATACCAAGCATTTTGTTCGGACAACGTTTCTGTCTTACCAAATTCGTTGAGGCAGTCGTCGAGAGAAATACCATTCTTCTTCTTGCTCTGCCGTTGCGCACGTTTGGCTATTAAATCATCGTCTGGGAACAGTGATACTTCCTTATGTGTCAAGACACCACGTAGCTGATCCTCTTCCGCTTCATCGCCCTCGAACAAAGCATCGAAAGCCTCTTCATTCCAATCCAAAACGATAGCATCGCCAGGCAAAACAAGCTCATTGCCCTCAGCGATTGTCCGCTTGGGCTGGGGCGGTGGAGGTGGTGTTTTTCGAATTGTTCTAGCGACAATTTTCTTCCCCTTTCTGGAGTGTATCTTCTTTCTCTGATGCTTGCTGGCTCCTCGAGTATCCTTGCCAGTGATGATTTCCGAGGCTTCAGGCAGTTCAACAGACTCTGTATCGGACGATGGCCGGTCACTTGCTCCTGATTCAGAACCTGACTCTGGCGATCTCGGTGCAACATGTGGAATATCACTCAGTTCGTCAGCACTACTGTCGTAGTTCTCCTCCTCGATGCTTCGCTTGGGACGGTGTGGAATAGCTTTTGACAATTTCTCGGCTCTTTCTCGCACCGAGACGTAGTCAGAACTTTCATTGAAAGTATTCCAACCAGTAGCGAGTCCTTCATCGCCATGTGCTACTTTGATCTCAAACAACGAATCCAATTGTTTCGGCACACGCGCGTTCGGCTTGAGGAGATGCTTGATCGCCATGTGTCGATCGCTGGGGTCATCTTCCGATGCTTGAATAGCGTCCCGCATCGACACATCAACCATTCCATCTTCACCTTGTAATGATTGCGCGCTGGCACTGGGGGACTGGGAGTTATTCGAGCCCGCTTCTGAAATCACAAGTGTATCTGAGTCCTCTGGTGTTGCGTTGGAGGATTCAATGTTGACACCTTCTTTCAATATGTCGAGAGTGGTCATGCCCACCACTTGCGCAATGATCTTCTTCAAGAGCGCATTATACGAAGCACGATCATCTCGTGACAGGACGACATAAGATGGATGGCCGAAGAATGACCGAATCATGCGATTGTTACCATTTGGTCTGGCCACTCTGTGATAGATTGGTGCAAGTAGTTGATCAGCAGCGGGGCTGTCAGCATCGACTTTCGGGTCTGGATCTCTGCTGCTGTACGAAAAGGTAGAGAACTTCTTCTGCTTATCAGGATTGTAGTTTGTTGGTTTCGCTTCCAGCTCATACATACAGATGACATCGTTCGTGTTGATACTGGTCTCGGCAATGACTTCGGTGTTATCAAAGACCTTGAAGAATTTGTTCTTGTAAGACTCGGCACAAATCATTCGTTCTGCGGGACAGTTCACACGTTGGCCAATGAATTTCTTCATGTCCAAAATGCTTGCATTCTTGTCAATATCCACATCGACCTTGACAGGTCGGCTGTAAAGCGGAAAGTAAATGATCTCTTTCGACCAGTTGTTTTCAATGGGCAGCTGCAAGGTAACATTGCTGAAGGGATCGAAGACGATACTGACCTTGTCACACACTGGACAAGTGACAGTCGACTTATACATCCCAGCAAATAGATCGGTGACAACCGAGTCATTCCTTGCCTTGTAATCATTCCAATTCCGATCCGCGAACTCCTTCAGAGCGACCGGATTATTGACCATCTCGTCTGTTGAGTCGGGCTTCTCTATGTAAGGCTTCTTGACAATTCGGTTCAGATCTTCTTGTAGTCCGTCCAGCAGAAAAGCCAGGAATTCCTGCGAGTCCTGTTGACCATAACCAGAGAATTGGCCCCCATACTTTCCGACAACACGCTTGAAGGCTTGAGGACTGAATGACGATGAACTTGTATAGACGTTATCGATGAAGCTGCCATATGCCTTTGCGACTTCTCCATGATGACCAAGTGGATTACCGACATTGAGTTCCTTCTTAAAATATCCGCATCTGAAGTATTCAGTAAGCTCGTCTACGCTGCGTATGCATTGTAGAGCAGAATTCATGTAGCAAGTGTTACCCAGATTAGTCAAGCCAACAATGCCTTTGGGTTTTCCACCTTCTCGCTGCGCCCGTCCTCGAGTCATCATGCTAGGAATTGGGGATGATCTACCGTTGACGGTCAAATTCTTGGCTTTCGCTGCACCTTTGATGGAAAATTTGACATGCTCGCTGGGAAACTCATCTCCGGTCGGACCTTGCTCCTCCAACACAATAACGTCACTCTTCCCAAGGCCGATTGTGCGAAGGTCTATATTTCCGTTGTAGTTCGAGTCCATTGTATGGTCCTTGTGCTCTATGAGCTGGCGCTGATCGCCCTGCTGAAGTGTAACAAACGACTGGACATCAATAATCATTTTCGAACCTGCACTGGCCACGATCTCGGCGCCGGGAGCAGGTGAAGCACTGCGTGAAGCAATTGGAGTCAGGATGCCAGAGGCAGAAGTGCTCTTGATGCCGCCTAGAATCCGCCATACTCGAACCTTGGTGTTGATGTCTGTATGAACAAGCTGCTTCGCATTCTGCAACCATTTCATATAGTTAGTATGAACACTGCTTAGCATTCGTGGTGGTAACATGTCGGAATCCTTCTGTACTTGCTGTGTATACGTGCCGGGCACTTTCAGGAAAGAGAAGACTGGTGGATATAGCTCATACTGAACATCTTCTTCATTAACTGCGTGAGCAAATCGAGTGATAATTGGCGAGGTCTTAGCTAGTCCATACCACTGAATGACAAGGTCCCAGGCTTCCACCGGTAGAACTTGGAGGTCTTCACCAAACATGAGACCTGGTCGAAGGAAGGTAAAAGTCTCGCCTGCTTCATCTTTGAGACTACCAGAATCTTCCCCAACCATAGCAATATCCGAGTTGTCCAGTGAGCCTACATCTCCTTCCGTAGCAGACTTCTCGACGATGCCTTCAGGAGGGTACGAACTTCGGGCTTGTACTCTTCTTAACCATTTTCCAGACACCACGAACCCCTTGGATTTGTCTTGTGGCTTTCTTTCTATCAGCTCTCGCACCTTTACCACCTGTTCATCGTAGCTCGGCCGAGAGAACGCTTCCATTGGTTCCGCTATCGATGTGGCTGCGGTGGTAGTGGTCGAGGTTGAAGGTAATAGAGAATCGGTCACACTGCTGGCTTCTGAAGGTGCGGTCTGTGAGACAGCATTTGGATTGCTCGTATGCAAGCTTGTATTATCACTCTTTTGTCGCTTGCCGTTTGCCTGCAGGGTAGGAGGTAGAGAAAGCGTAGCATCGTCCTGCATTTCAACGTCGTGGTCTTTGGACTCCGCTTCACGGTCCTGACCTCCCATGTCTGAAGCTGGTCGCTTGATTGCGGGCGAGGACGATCGTAGAGTTCGAGATTTTAGGTCATCCTTTAGTGGTGAAGATTTGTTGTCAAGATGTTGCATATCCCGGGGAGAGAGTTTGAGATCACGCCGGCGAGAGAAGACGAGGGCGTGAACTGGTCGTAGCAGACATGAACAGCGCAGGCGCCGAAGCAATGTGGGCAGTACAGGTATATTGGAAGGTGGTGGCTTTGGAACGATGTGGCTTGGTCAGTAATTGGTCCGAAACGACTTCTAAAATTTGTGGTTTTGCTCAGGCGGCAGGTTGGTGGTCACAGCGGGATAACCTGCTGTGTGTATGACGTTACAAGACTGGGGAGGCCACCTTAACACGCGGAATGGATCTTCAATTTGATATGCTCATTGAGACACAGAAAATAAATGAATTTGCTAATTATGATACATGCACTGTTTGTATTCGTTGTTGGAAACGTGTTTATGCACGACTCGGAATTATCAGGTACCTTAACCTAAGGTAGGTAGTCATCCTTGCCAGCTTTGGTGGGCTGTTTCGAATGATAGCAACGGCACCACGACGCATTGCAAAAGTACCTTACCTAGTAGCCCTTCCCTCTTAGGGCGGAAAAGCTTGGATAAAGACTGCGACTATCCTCTCCTCTTAGTGGAGTTGGTGGAAATATTGCGAGTTCACACGTATTCAGGCCACTACCTCCCCTTGATCTTATCGACTTCGTCGCGAGCTTCTGACCACGTTTCCAAGTTTTTTCTTGCCCACTCAATATGGCATCTGGCATAGGCAACCTGTGATGAAAGTTAGCACTCATCGTTTAGAATTGAATAAATACACCCTTACCATATATCTCGTTAAGTCGTCCTCCTTCTCCTTCTGAAACCTTTTCAGATCTCGCATCACTCCCTGCGTCGCGTCTTTGACATCCTTCTCTGAGATCTCCAAAGCCTGCTCCAATTGACTCAAACTATCTTTGGTCTTGCCCAGCTGGTCTCGCCGTGTTCTTTCAGGATCCGAGTCAACCAATCCATTAACAGCATGACGGAAGCTACCGAAGATCTTGTTGGTCACAAAGTTTCCACTCTGGGTCTTCTTGTGATTTGGCGAGGTCGGTGTATCCGAAGGATGTCCTTGCGGAGCGGACGGCGGTGAAGAATCTGCTTCGCCATGCGTTGGAGGGAAGTCGGAGTCTATGGATTGTGTTTCCTCCGTGCCTGGAGCTCTAGTGGATTGTGTAGCTGTGTTTCTGGCACTGGTCGAAGCGGTAGATCCTGATCTCCGTGGCGGCAGCTGTGAAGTACTGGTTGCCATGTACGCGTCGATGCGTTTTGATTCCTGTTCGCTCCGCTCCAGTGTATCCAACAGCCCTCGCTTCTTGTCAAGTTCCTCTCGAGTCATCTCCTGTTGTACCCTCTTGAGTACTCTGTACCTCAAAACACTCCGAACCACACCAGCAAACTGAGCACTTTCACGCATCGGCTCGGTGAAAGATGCACCAAGAGTTCCAGATAGTTCTTGCGTACTGATGTATGTGCGGTCCACTGCCTGTCCAACCCGTTCAATTGCGGCAGCCACAGACAGTGACTGTTCCGACAACGAGAAACCATTGTAGCGTGCACCTAGTTCTGCAAGATCTGCGGAAAGCTTGGACAAGTGTTCAAGCGTCCGTCGATTGACCTTGTCGATACTGCCCTGTAAGAGAAGCTCAAGCTCCTTGGTAGAAGCTTCAAAATTGATGAAGTAGGGGTCGAGCTCGGTCTCTGACAATTTATCAGCATGAACAGGGAAACGTCCAAAGATCTGAGGCCCTGGAGTGGTGTGGGCCGCAACGGATGGCATGGCGGAATACTCCGTAGGCGATATCGGTGTTCCTGTACTCGAAGTTGTTCCTGCTGATTTCAGTCTAGCAGAAGACGAAGGCACGGGAAGCCACTGGTGTGCTGAGGTAGGATTGGCCGGGTCTAACGGCGGCGCCTTTAGGTTGTTCTTGGGCACCGAAGCAATAGGATGAGCATGCAACACTTCGTTCTACCATCGTCAGTCATTGCACCTTTCTTGGACCTTCGACCTACCCAGCTCGAATTTGCATCCAGAAATCTCCAGAACACACCGTCCTCCATCACTTCTTTCATCCTTCGGCACCGGTTGAGGAAAACGGCAAGCATTCGTTTCCGCTGATCTATGATCTCCCGATCTTCTTTAGCTTTGGTTGGCTTCGCCGCATAGTCCGCCATGGTATGCTTTTCCGGTATAGGAGGGATGACCAGTGTCGGATGGAGGCTAACAAGAGCATTTCGTAAGGATGCGAACTCAGAATACCGCCTCGAAACTTCCATTTCCTGTACCCGATTCAGCTTCGTCTTTCTTGTCCGCCCTTGATACGTACGTCTGTCCTTATACGATATGCGATGAAGTTTCCATCCGGACTCTTGCCAGCTTCTGCAATGGTGATTTCCAGATCTGGATTTTCGTAGAGAACCTGCTGTATCCTGCCGTCGTAGCCACCTTTCTTGGGCGCAACCGGCGCTTTGATCTCACCATCTTGCTCATCATCGCTCAGCCCATTACGCTGTGAATAGAACGCCGGATTCTGCTGTGGGGAGGACTGCGATGATGGAGGCGTGCCAGCATTCTCGGTGTCTGCAACAGTGTTAGCCTGCGCCTGCACCTTACATTGGGCATGCACGTACATGAAGAGCTTAGAGCCGGATTGTTATGGTCTGCGGAAGAGTCTGGATTGTAAGAGCCATACGGGTTGTTGTCCTCTTCGTCCCACATGCTAGCGTCTTCCACGAAGGCAGCACTCGTGAACCAAGACCTGAGACCCAGCTTGATGGATTGTGCACTCAAGGGGGAATGAGTAAGGGGCGGTGAGGCTCAAGTTTACATGTACAGGATACTGTAATGCGTGGTCTGCGACAAGTGTTCTATTGGTGAAGTCGAAGCTTTGATACCTATTGGAGGGAAACGTCGAGTGCATGGCGCGGAAGTGCTCCACAGAAGACGTCAGCCCCGGACACCTTTGACATCCCGCTCGATCGGATCTCCGCGATTATGCTAACCACCCCCATTGCTCCAGTCGATCGTCAAGCTCACTTGCAATGACAAGTTAGTCGAACTTGCAGCACGTAGCTCCGCGAGTGCCTCACTTGATTGCCTAGTGACTATAAAAGGTGACGGAGATGAGCGCCCTAACCCTTCCACAGGCTCATCGGAGCAAAACCATTAACTGTCGTTACCTTCCCCTTGCAACACCACAGGTCTGCCGGTCAATGCCGTCTTCGAAATGCTAGCTGTACTCGCTTCCACCACCCAAGCCTCCCTTCACCTCCTCTCATGCCCCATCCCGCATGTCCACCACTCCAATATCCCTGAGGCACCACATAATTTGTGGTATGTGCCATCTGTGTCTGTCCGCTGGGTGCCCACTCGGAAGCTAGCCAGATAGTACGTCTACGCATAAGGCAGTATAGAACGACTCCCAACATAGTCAACCCAATGAGAGCAACGCCAGCTATCAGTCCACCTTTTTGCGCTGTTGACCAAGAATCCCATCCATGCGATGGTGCTGGCACAAAAACAAGAGATCCGCTTTGACTTGGATAAATCGCTAGTGAGGTTGTGACAGTCGAGTATGGGACACCCGCGGTGTTCTCCAGAACAAAGGCAACCTGGGCGACGGTCACAGTTTGTGTTGCGAAGGGAGCTGGATTGTATGTCGCTGTTATTGAGACAATTGTGGTCGTTGCAGGTGGGGATGGAGGAGGGTACCAAGTGATTGTCTGACCTGGTTCAACAATCACAGGTGTAACTGTAGAGGCTGTTACAGTTGCAGGTGGAGGCTGGTATAGTGCGCTCGTGATGAGAGTCGAAACTGTTTCACTGATCGTAAGAGGTACCGCCATAGTTGAGGTAATTACAGTTGGAGATTGTAGTATTGTGGTCAGGTGGTGGAACGTGGTTAACTGGCTCAAAGTCGAAGTGATTAGTGTGACCAAGACGGGTGTCGAAGTCGAATAGATTGTGTTGAAAGAGGTTGTGAGAGTCTTGAGAACCTGGGTACTCGTGGATATCACTGCCTCAGAGTTGGCCATGATGGAGGAACACAAGGATTCGCGAAAAGACCGACCGGTCGGCAGAACTGGAATGGAAGGGAAACAAAAATGTCTACCGAAGGTCGTTTGAGAAGCAACGGTGAAGTCAGTACTGCGTGAGCTGCTCAGCGGCGTGCTCCAGAACACAGAAATTGACCAAGACTTTCACTTCTGATTGACTGCAGACCATCCCGTTTTTTTTCGCAGACAACGAGACACAAATCGCGAACTCTTGCCGACGACTTGTACATGCCTCGTTACATAAACTCTAGGGGCACCACGAAGATTGCATGCAAGTTCCTGTCGAGCGCCGTCACCTCTCAGACCGAACGTGTATCTGAACCTCCAACCATGTCATAACATTTTCAGTCATATGCCTTGTTCCTTCCTTCATCCCGCTCACACTATGGTCATAGCTATACAGGAGGTACAACAGGAGGAGCGCCTGCCTGTTGGTGCCGTAGTCCCTGCTCCATGCGTAACAAATCTTGTTGCAAGATGTACCACTTGAATACCTTCCATCCAAACCACACACACACTGGCGTAATCACAATGAAGCAGACGAAAATTGTAAGTCTCGAATTCATATTCGCAATTCGAGCCCCTGAATGGACTGTGGAAAGCCTGTTGGCTGCGCAAAGTTGGTCTGGTTTCACATTAGTTCCATTGATTATGTGGTTGAATATACGTGACTTACCCGGAACTAGACTTGAAGCCTGTGATTCAAACTTCTTGATGGTTTCGGTAGACACTGCAGATTGTGGTGGATAAAGGATTTGGTATCGAAGGATAGTTCGGTGAAGTGTACGTGTCGGTTTTTTCCAGCACTCAGTTAGGTGAACCAAGTGAAGGCTTCACGCAATAAGGCGGGCACGCTCATGTTTTCACACTTCTTGCACAGCTTCTGCAGTGATAGCGACAGTCTGTTGGTGATCTCGTCTTCTTCATGTCTCTGCAGCATCGTACGGCGAGTCAATATATTGGTAATTGTGATCGTCCGAATTAGCAGAATTTCGAGCTCTGGTGTAAAATCAACATTGAGTTTCCGCATACTTGTTGCGTCGTTAGCCTGCTTCTCGACCACATTCTGGGTGGTTTGATCAAGCTCGCCATCTTCTTGTTGCAAGAAGTTTTGTGCTGAACACAAACCATCATCAGCCCACTCTGAGAGTGTCTTGACCAGATCACACGACATCCCGCATTCCAAGTCAACCAGCACTTGCGCCCACGCTTTCAGCTCAGCAACCTCGTCAACGTAAAGGTTCTGTTTTTCCTCGGCGAAGAGGTCATTTGAGGCACATATTAACTCCTTGATTTGCCTTCCAATGCTGTTGCGCTGAATGTATCGGATTATATCCATCTTTAAGTGCTTTGACGATCGCCATGGCATGATGCCGAGTATTCTTCTGACACACTCCAAACTTAGCATCTCACTTTCTCTGAATGCGCGAAGACCGTGGCTGCGTAGTTGTTGTCGAGAAGCTAAAGCACAAAGGACGATAGCCGGTCCGGACCTAATAGAATCGTGACTATACTGATGAAATGCCGCCGCAACTTCGGCTGCCTTCCCACGAATCTCGTCATCATCATCGTTCAGCAAGTCGTATAGCACAGAAAGGATTTCCACTCTGCCGTGTATGCCAAAAATGGCATCGACCATATCATCAAGTGCAGCTAAATCCTGCCACTTTTGCAATGCTTCAACTGCAGCACGCCTGGTTCGTTCTTCAATTCCGTCGTTCGTAGCAAATCTCAAATGTCGACGAAAGCCTGTACTCAATCTCCTCAACTTTGTCAATGTCATTGCATCTTGTTGCCAGACGGTCCTACACAAAGCAGTATACATAGCGAGTTGGGCAACCATAACATCTCTTGGGAGCGGCTGCTCAAACATAAGGACGTCAACTAGCACGGGAAGATGGAGGGAGTCCGACAAGTTTAGGTAGCCACCGAGGTATGTAGCTCCGGCTTTCAATACGCTTGAACGTGCCCCTCCTGCTTCAGTGCTTCGAAGCAGGGAGGTCACGATATTCAGGTATCTTTGTGATTGGTCAGAGTTTTGCACAACCTCTTGGTGGTTAAAAACATGATCGATGGTGTCGTTACTCTTGTTGATACAATGGATGACTTTATGGTGATCAGGAGTGCCAGTAAAAACATGGACCTGAAGCATAAAACGTGCCAGAGCTCGTTCGTATAATGTTGTCGGTTGGTTTCCGTCCTCAGACCACGTATTGAGTTGGTCTGAAATGGACACGTAGAGACGTGCGGGTATCGTCGGAGATATATACGTCGAATGCAACAGCTGACTGGCAGTTTCGAGCCACATCGCCACAAGAGTCTTGCTTGAAGCCATTTTATTTGAGCTTGATGCCGTAATTAAGTTCTGTGCAAACGTTTCTTGAATTGCGCCAGACATAGAGCCTTCTTGCAGCCGGGTAAGGAGACCACGAGCAACTAGCATTCTTCCATGAAACTCGTTTAGTCCTGTGGATGATTCTGGTCCGCAAAGCATTTGCTCTGCTACCGCGATTTCTTCATCTTGTGCAGTCATCGTCACAAGCAGTCTGGCTGCCTGGGCTCGAACATGCCAAAGACTGTTCCCAAGCTGATGCATGACAACACTTCTGATGGATGCTCTTTCGTGCTTCCTGATGAAAAGGCGTCCAATTAAGTCCAGCCCAGCAAAGATAGCTTCATTGCCAATGTCACCCGGTTTTTCCCCCTGACTGCCTATCTGTACAGTTTCCCCTGCACTGCCAAGCTCGCGTGGCTCGCCAGGGAGCAAAGATAGGGCAACTTCAATTGGCCTCCTCCCAACGTCGGAAATTGTGCGTGTATTGACGCCAGCCTCAGAATTTCCCACGCCCGTATCAGGATCGAGACGATTTATGCTTGCTCGTAGCAACATGAGGCCACAGTTTTTGATCGCCCAGATGTGTGACTGCATGCATTGCGCGGCTAAATCCACCATTGGCATAACAAGCATTTCCGTCTTTGTGCGAAATCGAGATGTAGTCATGAAATCCTTCAAGCAATTGAGGGCATGGACTTGAGGCAACCGCAATTTGTTTTCTGTTTCTATGCTCCTTGTATCTGGAGCAGGCTGAATCGATATTCGGACCAATTCTTGTATGCAGGCCATACATCTCTGATCGTCCTGTGGGTCTAGTAGAGCTGTAAATATAGCTGGTAGACCGGCAGATCGTCGTGTCAACTTGTCAGCCTGCTTCTGCAACTCTGCCAGCGCTAAGCTGAACCACTCCAGAACCAGGGACCGGGTATTCAGATCTTCCGAGCTGCGACACTTTTGACAGCACAAAGTGAAAGTCTGAGCGACGGCTGAAAATGCACCACGATGTCGCAGAAGTGCTAGTTGATCGAAGCACATACGTCCGATGCTAGAGAATGTTGCATGATCTGTCATGGATGTGTCGAGCATTGCTTGCATCAAAAGACTCGAATCTCGTAGTGCACGCCACGCATAAGCCAACTGGTCTTTGGGACCTGAGCCTACAGGCTCCTCAGATGTATCAACTTCAACCTCCGGCGAGTCTACGCACAGATGTGGTTGTGACAAGGTCCAAATCTTTTGGCATACTACTAACAGCGGCGCCTTCAACGCAAGCATTGTTACAGACATATCGGTGATGGTACCTCCCAATAAATATCTGACACCGAGGATACGACCATGCAAGGGATAAGTGGTTGCCACATCGAAGCTATCCAGGTCTTGTACATACGTGGACAGGGTGGCAATCTGAGCTTGCAGATCACGAAACGTTCCTTCAGCCTTAGAATGTGTTCGATTAGAGCTCATGCTGGTTTTGTAAAGAATTCCGATCAGGCGTCCCAGGGCGTCAGCATGATCTGCACGATTTGTCGCTGCTGCAAGTAGAGAAGTGGAGATTAATGGTTTGTTGACATCCAGTGCAACGTTGAAGTCAACGCTTCTGACGTTCGCGATGTTGAGTAAAATGTTGGCCGAAACACCCCTGATATCATCGTACGGGTCGAGAACAAGGCGAAAAAGTGTTGCCAAGAAGTCTTTGTCAGAAACAGGGACTCCAGCAAAAGCTTCGAAAGGCCAGACCTGTCCGGTTATGAAGTTCAGCAGGTCTAGAGCCAGAATATGGCGACTATATGAGATGTGAACCAGACTCTCTGACTTCAAAAAGTTGCAAAGTTGATGGCAAAAAGTTGTGTATTCACCTAGCGTGTCGTCCGCGCCGTCTTTGACCTGGTCCTTGCTTCGCAGGCGATAGCTTTGCTGTATCCTGGTCAAGAATCTTCGAAAGACGCTAAATAGCTCACCTCGATGAAAGGCATCAGTGTCATCATGCAAGCACGGCAAGACTTTAATGAGACACCTGAATATACCAGGGCGTATCTCAGCGCTTGTCGACTTCGACCCTACGAGAAGATGGAGAGCTCTGAGACGTATGCTTGGCAGTGTATGCGATAAAAGGGTCTCAAAACCGGCAAATGTCTCGGTCGTCGAGTTCGATTCCGCGGGAGAAGTCACGATACCGTTGACCAGCCGAGGCAGTTCTGTAGAAGTCAGTCTATATAGAGCTTTCCAATGTTGAAAGACTTACCATCCTCGGTCACATAGTTACACAGTTTGCCAAAGTTTAGTACACCTAGAACAATCTCCAGGGTAAACATCTTGCTTTCAGAGGAATTCAACTGTTTTGTTAGGAATGTATGGTACTTTTTACTGTCTGTCAAGACGGCAGGCAGGACCTCTCGGATTACGTCCTCCAGCGCGTGCTCATTTGCAGCACTATAGGAATCAACAGCTCTGGTAGTCGTGCTCACCATGTCCACTTTTTCAACAACAAACTTATCGGTGCACAACAGAGATAAGAGCTTCAGGGTAGCAGACTTTGATTCTGCCACTGCCGTGACCATGAGTAAAGATACAACGAAAGAGAACCACGGCTCAGACTTATCCTGCGTTTTCTTATCAAGACGAACGTTATTTGAAGCACAAATTCTGGCAAAGGCAGATTGCGAACTTCTCAGGGCAGATTCGAAAACGCTAGTTGCTGACATGAAGTCAGATAACTTCCTTAGAAAGAAGTAGAGCACGATACATGCCTCCTTCAGACTCTTCTTTGGCTCTTGTGTATAGATGATCTTCGCCATCTCACGTACGGTGTTTTCAACGACCTGAATGGCATCGTACCTATCCGAAATCTCACCTGTCATATAAGCCAGAGTATCAAGCACCTGTAAAGCTGGCTTGTTCTTGCCGGCAGCAAAGGCACAGCGAGCAGCTTCGAAAGTCTGATACCATGTCGTCGTGGACCGTACAAACTTTCTGGAAGCTTCGTTCGAGCCAAGAGCACGTGCCCTGATGGTGTAGCAGATGGCATTACAAGCTGCGGTCATATGCTTGTCTGATACTGCAGAGCTGTGAACAGTTTGTAGAAGACGCTGCCACAACTGCTGCAGACCCTCAACGGCATCAATCTCATCACTCCCGGGGTGTGACGAATATGGTTTCCGGCTCAACCGATTGAGCTGCTCGATGGACAATATGTTAGCTGTAGAACCCATTCTGAACGTGAGCTCAGATCATTATAACACTGGCCAAGCCGAACACATTCCACCGCAGAGTTCGGCTACAGTAATAACATCTCTATAGCCGTTGAGTTTGGTTTGGAATGGTTTGGAACAGTCAGAGTCGTACGGGATAAAATTCAGGAGACACGCGCTTTGCCAAAAGCGAGCTAGTATCTTCGGCCAAACTACGGAAGTTATCAGAATGATGATTTCTTTGCGTGAGGAATTGCGATGGCGCAGGTGTTCGCTCGCATTTACAATCCACCATAACCGCGTACGTCTTGCTTTTTCTCCTTCGCATCTCCTTCACAAACATCAGGCAAGATGTCATTCTGGGATAAGGTCACTGGTCATAAGAGGCAGCCGCAGCAGTCGGGCGAAACGTTACCACCACCATCCGCCTCAGCAAGTGCCGGATTCGCAGAACCCTCGCCGTTTAGTGCTCCTATCCAAGCACCAGATGTATCATCATTTCTGGGCGGCGCATCAATACCGGACGCTTCAAAGCTACATCCTCTAGCCGGTCTGAATCAACAAACCCTCGATTACCTCTCGTTAGACGAATCAGCATTGTCAGATCTGCCAGGAGCAAAATCATTTTTACCTTCAAGAGGCTGGTCCGATGACTTATGTTATGGTACCGGCAGCACATACCTCGCAGCACTGACCATGGGAGGAGCTTGGGGTTTGGTAGAGGGTCTAAACAGAATGCCACCTTCCGCACCGCCGAAACTGCGCTTGAATAGTGTGTTGAACAGCGTAACCAGGAGAGGGCCCTTTCTTGGAAATTCTGCTGGTGTTATCGCAATGGTTTACAATGGAGTGAACTCAACTATTGGTTATTATCGAGGCAAGCATGATACCGCCAATAGCATTGTAGCAGGAGCATTAAGTGGAATGGTTTTCAAGAGCACACGAGGACTCAGACCGATGGTGGTTTCTGGTGGTTTGGTTGCATTTGTGGCTGGCGCCTGGGCTGTAAGTCATGGACGAGAGATCAAATGGATGGTACTAACATTGCACAGGTAACCCGAAAAGTCGTCCTGGAATAGATTGTCCTACCGCCCTTTGCCAACTCTACTCGATAACGATTGCACTTTGTCTGCTTCGACTCTTTTCTCTCGATGTATATTTATTTGTGCGACGACTGCAACGAAGTTATGCGTTGACTTGGCCAGCCATGTCCTGGCAGCTTCAAACAATCTTCACTCTTGCTTCAGGTCTCGGGAAGCGGCATTTAGCGAGGTGGTTGTTTAGGATTAAACGGCGTTTTCAGTGCGGTCGGAAGACTGCACCTGTACAATCTACTAGACCTGGATGTGTCTTGGTAAAGCACATCAATAATGCATATTCGACGAACAGGACCTTACTCCATGTCGTCTCATCTCGTAATCTAACGGGCACCCTTCAACAAGTCGAAAAGTCGAAAATGCACAATTTCTACCGATGTTAACTGCGGTAAAATGCACATGGTGTAAATGTGTACTAAGTGCTGGTCATGTCAAGGGTTGCTTAGGAATGAACTTGCTGTCTTCCACGGTTCGTTGCGATGTACACATCTACGAGCCTTCCTTATAGTAGCGTGTCATGAAGGAAATATCAGTGAGGACCACGAACAAGTAATATCTGATGTCCTTGTGAGGCATGGTAAACTTTGCCGTCACCAGCACTACCTCTCAATGGTCTAAGTATATTGGAGTGTGAATTGAAGAAGACAATAGCAAGTCATTCATCCTCAAATTATTGAAAGTATTGATAGTGAATGTTCTCAGACAGATCACAGTGTCGGTAAAGCTTCCAGTTCCGACTACAAGTACGCATGCAGCAGAAGATCAGCGACAAGACTTCGATAACGCAACTTATACGCGATTTGAACCAAAAGTTTGTCAATCGTGGTGCTCTATATGTATAGCTAGCTTCCAACCAATTCACTTCATGCTTTCTCATCTTAAGCTTTAATATTCTTATCTGCTTACTACCCGTGACAGACGGTGTCGGTGCTATTTACGGCTCTGTGTAGAAGGAGAAGGACGCAACAGGATGGCAGCCGCTGTTGGTGCTGCCAAAAAGAAGATTGTCGTCGCAGGAGGAAATGGATTTCTAGGCTCGAGAATATGTAAATATGCTGCAGCAAGGGGGTGGGATGTGGTGTCACTGAGGTGAGCTACTCAAATTCTTCATCCTCGTATGTGCTAAGCCCTCAAGTCGCTCAGGTGAACCAGCATGGTCTTCAGTCACATCCTCACCACAACCACCATCGTGGTCCAAAGATGTGAACTGGGCCAAGGCCGACGTCCTCAAACCCTCGACGTATGTTTCCCACCTCGAAGGCACAAATGCTGTTGTGCATACGATGGGTATTCTTCTCGAAGCAGATTACAAAGGTGTCGTATCCGGCAAAGAATCACCAATATCTGGCCTGCGACGGGCTTTCTCCAGCACAAAGAAAGGCAGTGCGCGAAATCCACTGGAAAGAGGAGAGCCGGGCAGTGGTGATGACAGTATAGGCATGGGCGAGCATGATGGGCAGATTACCTACGAGCTCATGAACAGAGATTCTGCCTTGAGTCTTGCAACAGAGGCGCATGCAAGAGACGTCTCAACGTTCGCATATATTTCTGCTGCAGCAGGTGCCCCAATACTACCAGCACGGTATATAACAACTAAGAGAGAAGCTGAGAGTATGATTTCGAGTAACTTTCCCAGCATGCGGAATTTGTTCTTCAGGCCTGGCTTCTTGTACGACTCGTCCAGAGGATTTACTATACCAATTATGGCTGCTGGAATGGTGGGAAATACGGTTAACGAATGGCTGTTCCGGGGAGCATTGACCAACGTGTTTGGCGCAAGTGTGGAGAAACCATTAAAAGCTGATCTTGTTGCAGAAGCGGTCGTCGAAGGTATTGCAGAAGAGGATGTACGAGGCGTGCAGCAAATTAGGCAAATCGAGGCACTCGCTGCGAAAGCATGGCGAAGAGGAATGCTGTAAAGCATAGACAGCCAGCATTAACACCAGCCTGTGCAGAGCTTGTAAAACATGTACAGTACATTATTGCGTGTCCTGGCTACGGGACTGAGGGACAGTGACCACCAGGATGTCCGACCAACGAGGCAAGCTAATAGGTACCATCTCTCCAGATCCCTGCGTCTATGAAGCGGATCGCGATCGATGGCCACGAGCAATCGACAGACGCCAAGCCTCAAAGCGATATTTATTCAGCCAATCAAAAACGATCATACATGGCGCTACCCTTGGCCCACACCTACTGTACACTAACCGTCGGCCTGTCAGAGCGGACTATTGTTGCGTTTCCGCATCGTCTACTCCTTTCACCACCCGTTCTCGACAGGTGTGTATGGCTTACCTGCCGTACAGAACTTTACCCCGCTTATGCATAACCACAGGCGCTGATTGTTGTTCATGGTGTTCGAGTAGGTCATGCCCTCTCGTTTAGGATTGTCGGTAGATCGAATGTAAGTCAAGCGATTGCAGCGTAGGAGCGTCAATGGCACCCGAGGTCACCTCTCCCGAGGCCAAGAACTCTCAGCATGTATCATATAATCATGGCAGGGCATCATCTCGCTACTTGTGGATATACCTGTTCTTAACATACTTCTGATCAACACTTTGCAAGTTGGGAATAGCAAAGCCGACATTAAGCCAATATACTACGGAGACGGTAACGATGTCAAGCGATCTCACTCGTGTGCCAACAGCAAACAGCACTTTGACTAAAGCCGAAACAGCTCCAGCCCAGTTAGAGCACCAGTCGAGCTCAAAATCAAGCACATCACTCGATGATATATCATACAAACGCGCATATACCCTGCAAACTATCAAGTCTGGCTTGTACTCCAAGATAGGGTCGCTTCATGCTCGAGCAATGGGGTACAAATAATTGAGCCTTAAAGGTCAACGCCCCAGCTATGAATGTGTTGGACCGGCTACATTTGCACACTATTCATCGAGATGAGAAGCTCAAATTAAAGCGGGCGTATCTTCTCTGACTGCAGTAATGGGCATGGACTCTGGGTGGAAGCTTACAACAGACTATTGTCACTCAAAAAGCACAATAACAGCGACGTTGTGGCAGCTGAAGGTCAACGATGGAATTACCATTGTTTGAAGCAAGTGTGGAAGGCGTATGGACAAGGTGAAGGCATCACTGGTCAGGTAAGCAAGGAAACGACGAAGGATTTATAATATCACTGCGTCTTTCGTCGAGTGAGTAGGCGGGCTGTGCTTTCTTTATACATTGTAACCACAGGGGCGTGTAAGTATGGATACCATTTCACTTGCGATTATTGGAACAGCGATACCTCGATTGCCGAGTATAATATTCTGCTCATACAATAAATACTGTACTCGTTTTTTGTGGTGGTCCGAATAAATGGTTCTCATTATCTGTGACGTGGCGAAGTCTCCACATCTGTGAAATCGTAAATTTATTCACACTCACCAGCCTTTAGCCTATGATTTGAAAATGCAAAAGTTTGGCTATAGCCATTTACTCCAACCTGGGCTTGAGACAAATCTTACGGAGTACTGGGGCCTACCATCAGGGACACCACTTTCACAAAAGCGTACAATTCAACGGTGAGCAGATAGAAGCCGTTCTCGACCATGGCTTCACACGATGTGGCTGATGGCATTGCGCCAAGCCACATCTATATTCCAAACAGCGGCTACGCTCACGACACAAACCTCCCACGACATACTTCTGTAGATGAAGACCAAACTGCGCTAGAGGAGCAAGATGATGCTTCAGACGACCTCGATGATATATTCGATGAGGGCGAGGAAGACAACGACTTCGACACCGACTATCTCGCCGCGTCGAACCCAGCAGATCTCACCAAATCATACAACAGGCAACGAAGGCTGAACGATGCTGTGTCAGATCCGAGTTTACCGCCATCACGATATCCGAAATCGAATCCACAGATCAAAAACAGCGATTCAATACCTGTAGACGAGCAAGCCGCTTCACTTACACGGCACACTGCAAAGCTAAAGCTCGAAGACAAGTACCTAGGCACCTATCATGGCAAAGGTGCCGACAAGTCCGAGCGTGCCACAGCCGAACAGGTGCTCGATCCCCGGACACGTATGCTCTTGCTGCAGATGATCAACCGCAACATCGTTTCCGAAATCAATGGCGTGATCTCGACGGGTAAAGAAGCGAATGTTTACCATGCGCTTTCAATTGATGAAGAGGGCAACGAGAAGCACCGAGCAATCAAGGTGTACAAAACGAGCATTTTGGTATTCAAGGACCGTGAAAAGTATGTTGCTGGAGAATTTCGTTTCAAGTCTGGATACAACAAATCTAGTAATCGCGCTATGGTCAAGGTTTGGGCTGAGAAGGAAATGAGGAACTTGAAACGAATTCACGCTGCTGGTATCCCATCGCCCGAGCCGTTATATCTGAGGTTGCACGTACTTGCAATGGATTTCGTCGGAGACAGTAAAGGTACGCCGGCACCGAGACTGAAGGACGTCGAATTTATTGACCAGGACGCTGCTGCGAAGTGGCGATCTGTGTACATCGACGTCCTTGCCTACATGCGGATCCTGTACCAAAAATGTCACCTGGTACACGCCGACTTGAGCGAGTACAACATATTATTCCACAGAGACACACCAGTTATCATCGACGTCAGCCAAAGTGTTGAACACGATCATCCACGCAGCGTGGACTTCCTCCGCATGGACATCAAGAACATCAACGACTTCTTCCGACGAAAAGAAGTAGCCGTGCTCCTCGACAAGGCTACGTACGAGTATCTCACGAAGACGGACGGAAATCTTGATCTGGACAGTCTGAGAAAGGAGATCAACGATGTCATGGCCAACAGGTCCGAGGAAGAAGTCGACGACGAGGTGGGCAACGAAGTCTTCCGCAAGCAGTACATGCCACAGACTCTAAACGATGTATACGACGCCGAAAGAGATGCGAGCCAGATGCAGACCGAAGGAGGGCGTAACACACTCGTGTACAAAGACCTACTCGCGGATATGAAAGACGGTGCTGGAGCCCCTATCAAGGACGAAGACAATGCGACTTCCGACGAGTCTGGGTCAGGGGATGACGATAGGGAGTCTGATTCGGACTATAACTCGGAAGAGGATGACTCGGCTAAACCACGAGGCAAGCGTTTTCAAGATAAGGACGAGAAGAAAGCCCATAAACAGGCTGTCAAGGAGGAGAAACGTGAGAAGAGGAAGACTAAGATGCCTAAGGCGATAAAGAAGAAACTGGTTAGCCAGAGTGGGCGAAAGAGGCATTGATAAGAGGCCTGAACGGAATCTGGATCATGGTAAGCACTATCTTTCTGCCTGGTCAATGATATGAAGAGATTATCTACCTAACACTTGATATGATGCGTTATGTACTGCTTATTAGCAAGCAATGGCAATGATGGTCTCTTCATAGAAGCCTCTTGCCGTGCGCCAATGATCTACGAAGAGAGCACGGATCACAATAGGGTTGATAGTAGTTCGGAAGTTTGTGTCAAGGATGCGCGCTAATATTTCTGATTCAGGTCTTCTTATACCAGTTGCAATCAGCAAGTCTATCGTTGATCAGCCTCTTTTTGTGCAGCTTTCACTCTCTTCAAAGCAGCAGTGATAATCTCCTTTGGTAGCTCCGGTACGCTACCAAGGCCCTCGTCATTTAGCCTTTGGAATCCAAATTGTGCCGGTAAGCTATTTAGACCATGCCAGATGTCACTCGGCAAATAATCACCTTTCTCAGACCGAAAACGTTCTCGTTCGCTCAGATCGTCGGTATACATCTGGTCGAGCTGGGTTTGAACTTCCTGCACAAGCTGCTCCATACGCTTTCGCACCATTCTGCGACGAGCAGCCTCAACAATCATGCCATCATAAGCGGCGAGAAAATTCTCATACCACTCACAAAGCTCTTCCATTCCGCCCATGCAATCCTCGATCTTTGCACGTTCTTCAGCCCAATGCGATGAGAAGTATGTGACTTCTGCCACGTAAGATGGTAGTCGATCACCGACCTTCTCAAGAGATCTAAAGGCAGTTGCAACATCTCGATAAGATGTCTCACAAGATGCGCGCCATGCCACAATGCGTTCCACTTGGGCTTCCATGTCAGCCCCACGATCTTGGATCTCGGTGACCACGTCCTCGACCTGATCGGCATCCGTTCTCAGAACTCTTAGCATATTCGCCCTTTCGTCCTCTGTCATTGGTTGCGCTGGCCCTTCGAAAGTCTCAACGCCGACGCCGTCAGGCAAGTCTTCTGATGTAACGTTCTTTGCAACGGCAGCACCACCACCTTCCGTATGCTTGATAGCGTTGACACAGGAATCAAAATGTTGTACCAGACTTTCGAGGCTCTGCGCCATATCGTGTGCGTTTCTTTCCAACAGTCTCAACAGTTTTGGTACATCAGGTGGGTAAAGATCGGATTTGGTGGAGGATGAGGTGGCGGTACGATCAGCGAGGACTTCGTTAATGCTTTGCAAGTCATCTTCAAGACTACGGATGGATCCATCGATCGTACTTCGAACAGCTTCAATACTGGTTCGGGCAGCTTGGGCACTATAACGCAACACTTCTACAGGCTTGTCATCGACAAAGTCATGTAACGTGTTCTTCTGCTCCTGTCCTTGCACTTCAAGCGCATCCCCGTCTGGTGTACGTAGTTTGAAAGCAGCCTCCACCTTGGATTGTTTGAGCAATTCTATGTCATCCTGTAGCTTCCTATCCGCGCCTTCTAGCTCTTTCACAGTCGCGTGGATCTCTTGCTTTACGGCATGCGCTGCTCCCTCGAGCTCGTATTGCACACCTCGCAGAATCTTCAATTGCGAATGTAACGATCGTCTGAGGAACGTTGTCCGCGCTATCAGGGCGGTCGTTGTTTCGATCGTCGATCTCGCTTCGGTAAGCAGAGTGGTAGCACGTTGGACATTGTGAATACTGGACAACGATCGTTTAGCTGCAACCAACCATGATATTAGAATCTCTACCGAGGCTTCGGCACCAGTACTTTTCACGGATCCCGTCGGAGAAGGCCTTTGTGAGGAGTGCCTGGATGGCAGAGAAGCGGTGGACTGTAGCATAAAGGCAAATTGGTTCGAGGGAAGTTTGTTTCCGCCTTCACATCAAGCTTGGGTCAAGCACGGCATGAATGATGCCAGATAACACCACCGGCCCCCCACAAGCGTGGCGATCCTGTGATTTGATAATTGCGAACTGGATAGATCAGACTCGAGACACGTTTGGAATGATATGCAGGCACGCGAGCCCACCAAACGAATTGTGTCACGACGGCCCAGGAGCACGTCATGTATTAACTTCAAGTTCAAGCCCTGCGACCAATAGGATTCTTCCCGGAGTGTGTCCTCGATACCTTAACCTTAACGTTGAGCCACTGGAGTTGTTTCTGTCTGCTCGGTTTCCACTAACAAGCCGTCTGCATACCGCTTCACAACGTACATTCTCTGACCATGATCAGTTTTCTACATTCTCGATTTGTTTGTTGCGTTTCGTTGTTGCTGCTTTGAAATACGGCGAACTACCCTTATACCTTAGGAAGGCACTAGCTACATCTTGATTATCCTTATCAATCGCTCACTTGTTGCGGCAAAGCAGATAACGCCGCCATATCTTCAACATACAGTAACTCCAAACTCCGACGGATACTACAGAAGAGTGCTCAGGACAACCCCAGCATCGCTGCAACTTGAGTTCACAACTGTTCGAGATATCAACCACGCTGAGGCCTTTCGTGTCTATATTGCCTCCTCAAGTCGTACACTGTCCGATAAATCTTCGGAGCACTGTCTGTGCTATCCCGCACAACGCTCATATTGCTCGGACACAATTCTCATCGCCTCACTGCCGAATGGTGGTCTTTGGCCATTGACGGCATCCACTCGATTCCATGGTCCTGAAGAGAGGAGGTAGTGTTACACAAAATGGGGATTGCTGCGGAGAACAGCAGTATGATGAAACACCACATGGAGCACGAATGGGAGATGCCTGCGATAAAACGGTTGAGGACAGACGACAATGATATACAAGAGCATCAAGACGAGAACGGCTTCAAGCTTCGCAGGTTTGATGGTCCCCACGCCGAAAAGCATGATCTTTCGCGATCCATTGAGCATATGAAAGCATCTGCAATCGCCAACATGGACTCGCAGATAGTGGCGCCGTTCATGGCTAAGCATATACCAGCAGCCTATGCGCCACAAGGAGTTGCCACAACACCAACTTCGTCCACGCCAACGACAACGAATACCAAATTCTGTTACAGACATCGACCGGATATGTTGTGCCGTAGGCAGGCAGACGAGCCGTCGATGGATAAGTTGCAGAGAGGTTTGGAGAAACTGTCAGAGAGCGACAGACAGGGGATTGTTCAAGTGTGGTCACTATTTTCAGCGGCACCGTCCAGACATCGTGACCTGATGCTGCAAGGCATTCTTACGCAATGTTGCTTCCCCCAGTTGTCCTTCTTATCAACCAACGTTCAGAAGCTCGTCAAAATCGACTTTCTGTCTGCACTCCCTCCAGAAATATCGTTCCGCATCTTGAGCTCGTTGGATACCATATCGCTATGTAAAGCCGCTCAAGTGTCAACAAGATGGCGGCAGCTTGCTGATGATGACGTCGTATGGCATCGGATGTGCGAGCAACACATCGACAGGAAATGTACGAAATGTGGTTGGGGGCTTCCACTTCTAGACAGGAAGCGGCTACGTGCATCGAAGCGACAAATGCAACTTCGTGCGGCTTGGAGGGGCCAGAATGCTTGGTCCCCGACCATAACTCCCGTCGCAGAGATAGACGAGGAAAAGCTTGTTCCAGCACCACAGAGTCCACCGACATGTGCTATGTCAGAAGAACTTCCTGGTGTCCCTCCAAAAGCAGAAGTCACAGGGCCGGACAGCGATATTAAGACTCGCCCGTGGAAGCATGTCTATCGAGATCGATTTCGTGTCGGCAAAAATTGGAAGCATGGAATTTGCAGTACGAAGATTCTCAAAGGACATACAAATGGTATTATGGCTGTACAAATGCTTGACAATGTGCTTGCGACTGGCTCATACGACAACACCATCAAGATTTGGGATCTGGATACTGGTAGTGAAACGCGGACGCTTTCTGGCCATACTCTTGGCATCCGCTGCTTGCAGTTTGACGAGAAGAAGTTAATCAGCGGTAGCATGGACGGAACCCTAAGAGTCTGGAATTGGCGCACTGGTGATTGTTTAGCCACTTACAATGGCCATCATGGAGCCGTTATTGGACTGCACTTTGACTCGAACATTCTTGTATCTGGTTCTGTCGACGCAACAGCCATGGTCTGGAATTTCGAGGACAAGTCACGATATGCACTCCGTGGGCATACAAACTGGGTCAATTCCGTTCGTATTGATACTGCATCAAGGACTGTCTTTACTGGCTCGGATGATATGACTGCCAGGCTATGGGACCTTGATACGAAGCAATGCATCCGAGTATTCAAGGGTCATGTTGCGTGCGTGCAGCAAGTTGTCTTACTTCCTCGGGAATTTGATGCAGATGACGAGCCAACTATTGCCGATGCTCGTTACTCTGGATCAGAAAGTCCACGTAGCATGCATACCGCTGCCTCATCCACTGTCTCCGAACACGATCAGTCACCAACACTGTTATGTCGAAGCTTGCTGTTCGATCGCCAAGGCTCGGATGCATACCATAGCACCTTTACTGGAAGTCGACCAGAACCGCCAAGGTACATGCTTACATCTGCATTGGACAACACCATTCGTATGTGGGACGTCTCTACCGGTCGTTGTGTAAGGACATTCTTTGGCCATGTGGAAGGCGTCTGGGCTTTAGCTGCTGATGGACTTCGAATTGTTTCTGGCGCTGAGGATAGGATGACAAAAGTATGGGATCCTAGGACAGGGAAATGTGAACGGACATTTACAGGGCATTCTGGACCTGTTACGTGTATTGGACTTAGTGATAGCAGAATGTGCTCTGCAGGCGAGGATGGTGAAGCTCGAGTTTACTGTTTCAATGATTCAAGTTAATGGGTATTTGAGCGAAGGTGTTGGGGAATCTAGCGTTGATGATAGCGATCGGAGTAACATGATATGAAGATTCGAAAATTAATGCTACCATTTTAATCATCTTTACCTGTGATTTGTGTTGTAAGTTGGGCCTTCTTGCGGACACACTCTCAATCTTCGGTAATGCCACGAGCCTGCCAACGGGTGGAAACTCAAGATGGGACAATGCTCATTCGTATCAACAACAGCAGTGGAATCAAAAGTGGAATTGTTCTTCCAAAACTGATACCGGAATCATCTTGGAGGCCTCCAGTCTACAGATATCACAATTACATTGATCAAAAATGCGTTGAACTGAAGTTATATACAATCGGAGTTTTACTATTATGCCAAAGCATTATGCCACCTCGAGTGTCCACCCGTTGCCTGCACATTCATTTGGTACTGTACAAGGTGTCCGTCAAAAGTATGGCAATTCGAATGCGCGGATCCCTCCAGAGCGGATATTATTCTGCTTTTCTGATTGGTAGATGGCCTTATGTAGTCACGTGAAGAGCTAGCTGGTCGCGCTAACGCGCGCAACGCGTAGCGCTCACTTGTCCCGCGACTGTTAGAATACTAACCTTCGTTGCGCTACATCTCCTACTGCTCGTCAAGGTCGCAAATAGCGACACTGTCTATAGCGACAAGATGTACATCAAACAGATAATTATTCAAGGGTTCAAGAGGTATGTCTCGCCGCTCACTAACTAGCTCCCGCTGACCGTGACCACAGTTACAAGAATCAGACAATTGTCGATCCTTTCTCGCCGAATCTCAACGTGATAGTCGGTCGCAATGGCTCCGGCAAAAGCAACTTCTTTGCTGCTATTCGTTTTGTACTCGGCGACGCCTACGCCAGCGGTCTTAATCGAGAGGAGCGACAAGCCCTTATTCACGAAGGATCTGGCTCTTCTGTGATGTCCGCGTATGTCGAGATCATCTTTGATAATTCAGATCATCGATTTCCAACTGGTAACGATGAGCTCATCCTGCGGCGCACGATCGGGTTGAAGAAAGATGAGTACTCGCTTGATCGCAAGAACGCGACAAGATCGGACGTCATGAATATACTCGAAAATGCTGGTTTCTCGAGGTCGAACCCGTACTATATTGTACCGCAGGGCAGAATCACGAGAATCACGAACATGAAGGACTCGGAGCGACTGGACTTGCTTAAAAGTGTTGCCGGTACACAGGCATTTACGGCGAAGAAAGAAGAGTCGCAGAGGATCATGAATGAGACGAACAACAAGATGGCTGCCATTGACTCGACGTTTGAGCAGATCAACGAGCGGTTGGCAGAACTTGAAGAGGAACAGGAAGAGTTGCGCAATTTCCAGGAGCAGGACGCCGAAAAGAAAGCCATTGAGTATGTGCTCGAACAACGTGAGCTCGAGGAGACAACGAAAGGACTGCAGCAGCTTGACGAGAGACGACAAAGTCGTATCGACAATGCTGAGGAAAATCAAGAGGCATATGCTGACGGTGAAGATAACATTGCACGCATCAATCAGCAGCTTGAGGAGCTGAGACAAAATATGAATGCAGCGAGACTCGAGAAGAAACAACTGGAGGACGACCGAAAAGAAAGAGCGAGGGCTAAAGCGCAAGCAGAATTGGATGTGCGGAATCTGTCAGATGGCCGAAGTGCAGCTCAGAGGTCCAGGCAGCAACATGACGAGAGTCTACAGCAAGTTCGATTGGAAATTGAGGAGGTTGAAGGAGAACTCAACAACGATGTATTGCCGGAGTACGAGCAAGCATCTTCGACAGCACAAGCAACAAAGACACGGCTCGATAATGCCCAAGCGCAGCAGCAGAGGTTATATGCGAAGCAAGGTCGCAATGCCCGATTTAGGTCAAAGCGAGAACGTGATGAATGGCTTAATGGGCAGATTAATGAGGCAAACATGTCTCTATCACGGTTCAGAGCAACGCGGATGTCGACAAATGAGGGCATTGCGGAAGATGAGGAAACCATTACCCAGCTAGAGCAGCAAATTCAGGACTTGCAAAGCCGTGTCAACAACCAGGGCGGCGCTGCGCAAGGACTCGAACAAGAGCTGCAGAAAGCAAAAGAGAACAAGGACAAGCTGATTGACGAGCGAAAAGAGTTATGGCGAAAGGATGCACGACTAGACGGCGACGTCAATGCTGCTCGAGAACAGCTCCGAAAAGCTGAACGCAACCTGTCTCACATGATGGATGGCAATACAAGCAGGGGTTTGGACGCTATTCGTCGTATCAAGCAGCAGCACAACTTGACCGGTTGCTATGGTACATTAGCTGAGCTGATCGACGTGCCATCACATCACGTTGCTGTGGAAGCTGTCGCAGGCAGTTCTCTTTTTCACTACGTGGTAGACACAGACGAAACTGCCACCCGAATTCTGGAGCAAATGAATCGTGAACGATCTGGTCGCATCACGTTCATGCCCTTGAATCGACTCCAGCCACAACCAGCGACAATCCCGAATGCAAACGATATTCGCCCCTTGACAAGCTTGATGACCTATGATTCTATGTATGAGAAAGCTGTCCAGCAAGTCTTTGGCAAGAGTATAATCTGCCAGAATTTGACTGTTGCAGCTCAATATGCCAGAACCCACGGTCTAAGCGCGGTCACACCAGATGGTGATCGTTCGGACAAGAGAGGTGCTCTCACTGGTGGCTGGCTGGACAAAAGAGCCAGTCGCCTGAATGCTACCAAAGCTGTTGTTCAAGCTCGACAAAAATATGAAGAGATGGAATCGAATATGCGCGATGTGAAGCGGAGCATAGAAAAGATTGACCAGACAGTTACGAAAGCACATTCCGATGTTCAGAAGTTGGAGCAACGGCTCCGACAGGAGCGAGATGGCAGCGCCCCTCTACGACAAGAATTGCAATCTGCCACCTTACGTCTCTCACGCAAACGAGAAGACCTAGAGGCTAAGAGGAAACAAGAGGTTATCATCGCACAGAACGTTAAGATAGTGACAGATCAACAATCTGCGTATCAAGCTGAACTAAGCAGCGACTTCAAAAAAGCTTTGACTACAGCAGAAGAGGCTGAACTTGATAATCTCACATCAACCATACAGGATCTGCGCAATGAGTATGCCACTCTTGCATCAGATCTTGCAGACATCGAGTCGAGGAAGGCCGATCTGGAAGTCAGACTTAACTCAAGCTTGCGTCCACAATTAGCCCTTATCGAAGTTGAAGATGTCGAAGAGGGCACCACCTCAACCGCTTTAGACGCGAAGCAGACGGAACTGCGGCGCCTGACCAAAGCCCTCGATGACCTCGAGAAACAAATCTCGCAAGTTGACGCCTCTCTTGAAACACAACAGACGCAACTAAACATTCTCGAAACCGAAGGCAATGAAGCTCGTCAACGCCAAGAAGATCTCACCAAAGCCATTGACAAATCTCAACGTCGTCTTGACAAGGAGCAACAATTGCGTACTCAACTTCAGCAACGCAAGCAGGACTGTGCAGACACAATCCGTGACCTAGGACTCGTACCGCAAGATCTCCGCGACAGATTCCGCAACAGAGACGGGAAGAAGTTGTATGAGCGATTGCATAAGCTGCAGAAGTCGTTGAAGGCGTTTGAGGCAAGTGGTCTGAACAGACATGCTGTTGAGCATTACCGCAAGAGCCAGAAGTCAAGGGAGGAGTTGCAGACCAGAAGAGAGGAGCTAGAGAAGGCAAAGACGTCCATAGCAAATCTCATCGAAGTTCTTGACCAGCGAAAAGATGAGGCCATCGCGCGGACATTCAAGCAGGTCAGCAAGGCATTCGGCGAGATATTCACGAAGCTGGTACCACAAGGTTCTGGACGTCTGGTGATAGTGAAAAAGACTGATCGTCGTGCTGACGATGAAGAGTCTGACGATGACAATGCAGACAGAAACAACGTCGAGGCCTACCTCGGGATCGAAATAAAAGTCAGCTTCAACAGCAAGCACGACGACCAACAGAAAATCCAACAATTGAGCGGTGGACAAAAGAGTAAGCACAACCCCCAAACCTCCTTTCCCTTCCCTTCCCTTCTCTTCGTCTCACCCACCATCCAAACCAGTTAATAAATACTAACACCACATCTCCCCACAGGTCTCTGCGCCCTAGCCCTAATCTTCGCAATCCAAGAAACCGACCCAGCCCCCTTCTACATCTTCGACGAAATAGACGCAAACCTCGACGCCCAATACCGCACCGCTGTAGCAGACCACCTCCTATCCCTATCCCGTCGTCGTACTGACTCCTCACCAACACCATCAGACTCTGCTTCCGACGACGCAGATAGAGACGAAGACGATAGGAGACAAGGTGGTAGTGGTGGGGGACAGTTTATTTGCACGACTTTTAGGCCGGAGATGCTGAGGGTTGCGGAGAAGGTTTATGGAGTTACGTTTGCGAGTAATATTAGTTCGATTCGGGTTGAGACGATTGAGAATGCGTTGGATTTTGTGGAGAGTCAGACGCAGTAACTTAGCTGGGAGGGACATGGATGATGGATGTACCTATTCTTGTAATGCGACGATGAGGATGATGACGAGACGGATGGATGGATGCGTGTATTCGTGCATGTGTTCTTTATGTATAGTTTAACATGAACCCTGCCTGCCTTGCTTTACTATGGAGCTTGGATTGAAATTGAGACGAGATGCTTCCTATCGAACGTGGTCGTAATATCATCTTGTTACTCCCGAGGTACTGCATGTGGTCTACAGTGTACGATACTATTCTATTCTCTACACATAATACACATATCATACACAACACTATGTACATACCTCATATACAGAACTATATTCGCAACATGTACCTTTCGCATAATGACGGTAGAGGATGCCTAGGTGAGCTTACAGAGTCCATACATACGATATATTATCCAGGTGGCTACCTAGGCACATGGGATCAGAAGGGGACAGGAGGTAAATGGGTGGTTGCTTAGGGTTATTATGGTGACAACGATGGGATGGTACCTAATTGTGTTGGTAAGATTGTGTTCTTGATGGGCATGGGCTTGTCAGTTTGACTTGGTTAGGGTTGTGTGAAACAGAATAGATGGACAGAGGATATGAGTGTATGAATTCATTCAATCTTAGGTTGAAGATACAAAAAGTTGTATTAGGAGATTTCCTGCTCCGAACACCTACGCTAAATCCAAAATGTGTAAATCACTGACTATTTCATACACGGTTTTCTTTTGCTTCAAGTCGTTCTAGTGAGCCTACCTGGCGTAGGCGGGCGGTGGAGGTCTGTCGTCCGGATCCTCTCTGAACGGTGTTTGTGGTACTTCGAAGCTACCCTTTGTTCGTTCTTCATCGTAACGACGCGCTACTTCTGCTGCCATTTTCATCATCCATGCTCTTTCTGCTATACTTGAAGAGTTTGATGAGTCGGTGATAAAGGAGAGGAAGTTCGGTACCGCTGGAGTTTGAGATTGGTGTTGTGACAGAGTTGATGGTGAGGCCGGTTGTTTTCCTGACGACGTCGTTTGTTGTTGATCAGACTGTTGATGACCTTGGTACAAGGAATTGACATGGGCATGTGTTTGAGGCTTTCGCTCAGGAAGATACATTGATGCTTTTGGTGTCTCATCGTTTGCTTCGTCGTCGTTGGTCGCAAGGTTGACAACTCGTCGCTGCCGCTGTCTTGGTCGAATAGTGCTGTCATATTGCAAGGGCGATGTCGGCTCGTAGTGCGCGTGATTGTGAGGGATGTCGATGTGAGATGGTCGTATTTGATGACTCCGAGACAGTGGCGTCACTTCGTGCAGACCATGACCTAAATCCTGCTCTACGTCTTTACCATATCGTCTCGGTGCTCGAGGACTTTGAGGTGGCGTCACCGGATCCAGAAATGGTACGGAACTCAATGTGCCTGGAGGGGCAGAAAAGACTGTGGGCATATCGGAAGTGCTACCAGTAACACTTGTGCTATCTGTGATAGTTGATCCATCTTCAATAACTGTTTCCA
>Ga0115846_100086_pt1 | contig 40161 bp, 22 predicted proteins | sample InSIn5gowninarea_2_FD_83860 | JGI IMG/M metagenome (GOLD analysis project Ga0115846, IMG submission 83860) | reverse complement strand
AGAAGATCTGACGGCATCTAGAGTTCCGTGGGACTGGGGTGAACTCTGGTGGTGGTTGATTAAAAGAGAGACTTATGATTGAACAGTTATTCGTTTCTTTATTTATGGATTCATGTATGGCGTTTCGTATGGGCCAGAAGTGCTGTACTCAAGACTCAGATACTATGGTTCTATGAACTGTTCACGCGTGTAAACGATCGACGGAAGTTCTTCAACTATGATCCCAAAAAGTCCGTTCTGTCATGTTTCCAGTGGAAGATGTAAGCAGACAGATATTGGCTTTCAATGACCTCGACCTCGACCTCCACGACCTCTATCCGTGGCCCTTATGCTTCGATTGTTTTTGTTAGGAAAGAAATTAGCCTCGAATGTTCCTGAAAACTTCCATCGAAACTCTTGATCACCGGCTGCTCTCTCCTGCACATCCGGGTCCTTCATTTTTCGCAACGTTAGTGCTCTTTCTTGCGATATACCCCAGACACTATAGCCCTTTACCATACTGTCTTGAACGCATTTTCTCAGAAAGCTTGTGAATTGACTCGCTGGTGGAGGTGTCAGACCCATTATTTGGATGAACTGTGGGAAGTTTTTGACCTGCTGCAAAGCTTTGATGTTACCAGCAAGACGAGCAGCTGCGCCACGTGGTGGTGCGCCATGACTGTCAAAGAGCTCTTCTCGTAGCTGACCGAGTGTTCTGTTGCCACGATTGATGGTTCGTCTGAAGAGGTTGAGGAACATGAGAAGTCGGTAAGAGGTTTTGGAGGCATCGAATGTTTGTTGGAGTCGGTAGTTTGAGATAGTGCTGGCTTCCATGTAGGCTAGTTCTGGCAAATTGGCACCACGTTTGTCGAGGACCCAGACGACGTTTCGGGTGACTGTCTCACGCATGATTGCCATGAGAAGATCGGTGGACATGTCGGCATCAGATATGAGAATCATAATTAGTAAGTAACCGAGGTTGGGGACATGGGTTTTGGACGTGTTGCCGTCGAGAAATGATTTGATGGTGCGGTTGACGTTACGAACGATGGTCTTATCCGACGTTGCGAGACATAGGAGGAGATGATAGAGATGGTAGTACGATTCGATGGCCTTTTCGGAGGCGTGGAGGAGACTGGGAGCTCTCTGGCTTGGAGTAGAACGCTCCATTGCTTCAGCATCGGTGCTAAGACGGACGACGATGTCATTCATGAAAGCATAGATAACTTCCACTGGAGAACCGGAGAGACCCACGTTGAATTTAGCACTTTCTCCAAGGTCTCGAAGTCGATTGAAAAGGAGATCCTTCACAGAGTTGTAGTGGCTACGAGAAATGGGAAGAGGGAGCCAGTTCTCGAAGCCAACACCCTGGACAGATTTTCGAACTCTGAACTCCTTGAAAGCTTCCAAGCTGAGAAGATCGAATTCGCTTTCAAAAGAGCCCAAGCGACCTCTGCGATTGATGTGAACACCCACACCGAGCTTAGCATCAGTAAAGTCCTTTTTCAGACAGAAACAGATGAGTTCACGGTTGCGAATGATGTTGAAATTGCTAATAATACCTTGCTCACCACCTATACGGCTCCATGCTTGTGAGAATGGTGCTAGCTCTTCTGTCTCCAGAAAGGTGCAAATCAGACTCAACAATTCATCGGGCAGATCAGAAATGCCAGTTCGTGTTCCCAAGCTTTTGCTAGGGCCTGCCGTTGGGACGTCCTCTTCCACATCCGTGTCTGCTGATGTTTGAGTCATTGACAGGGTAGAGTTTTCGGTCATTTCTGTGCCTGCTGGCTCAGCCGAAGGACCACCCAACAAAGGGTATTCATTTTCAAAGCGCAAGTAGTCGGCAAGAGAAACACTCATCATAGATCTCGGACCGGATTGTGTGGACGTAGAGTGAGTGGTGCTGTCGAACAGGCATTGGCTGCAAGTGAATGGTCTGCGTAGAAGATACTGACTGATATCGTTCTTTTCCTTGTATTGTATGAGGTCAACCTTGCCGCCATAGTCTTGTTCTATGCTATCGCTGCTGAAGAAGCTTAGAATCTGGATGCAAATACCTCGAAGGGTGTATGCCGGAGTGTAACCTTCAGTTGTGTTGAGAATCGAGGCGCAGATATAGTCACGGTAGACATTGGGGTGCGCTATCCTGGATTGAATTGTGATTCGGGGTGGTCGAAGAGGATATTTCTCTGGGAACTCGATTGTCAGGTGTAGCGGTTGACCACCAGTCGGAGTGAGAATGAGGCACGCTTCGGTGATGTCTTCATCGCAAACATGCACCGTGATATTAGGGTACGGTTTTGATTGGAGTTCAGCAATATCGAGCAGCAATCGCTGACGAAGGGCCATACCGGCGGGATAGTGGTGGAATGAATGCAGGAGCTAATTCTATTACAAGAATGTCCAAAGTAAGGAATGTGGATGGTGTTGGGAGAGAATGGCAGGTGGTGAAGAAAGAACTCAAGTGAATGAGACCTTCTGTAAGTCAGTACCACACAGGAGAGTCGATCATGGCCCGATACTTGAAACAAGAAAGAGTGATGGGATGCAAGCCTGGATATATATCATACTGTAGGGAAGCGGCTTAGCAGCTGATGCCTAACGCATGACTCATCTTACTCAGCCTTGTTTGCTACTCATATGGTGTCAGTGACACAAACCTCACTTTGATAGTAGGCAAATCTCATTGTTCACAGTGATATGACTGTATTTGTCTTGCATTGGTGCGGTCCCACTGCTCTGCCAAGTTTAGGATCTCACACATGGGGCGCACGGCTGAGAATGACCGCTGGGGTCCTACCAAGAGGCTCAGCTGCATCATGGAGGAGCCGCGCAAAAGCATAGATTCTGGCCGTCTTAGACATCTTTGGAGGTTTCAATTAGAGCCCAGACCAGCAAAGAATACAAGGTTGGTGAAGGTTGGTGAAGAATGAGACTGATAATCTTCACCGAGCCAACAAAGCTAGTCCAAGAAGGATGCTAGCCTCTCGTCAAGAACGGTCGATTGGCACGAACTGCATCTTCACGTAATCATGCATGGCTCGATCTGTGTTGTTTACAATCCATGATGCTTATTGTTCATGATGAACACTTACGACCATCTTGGCGATTCCACCGTTTCAAACATCCATTGTTAACGCGAAACATGTTCTGACTACTTGATATAGCCGTCCTTGCACCACCCACGTTGATTAGCGCATGCGCCGTATATTGACCACCCGTACTTAATTTACCTTGAACGATACGATCGGCAGGGACTAGTTCTTTCACAACGAAAACACTTCCTACAGCGACAACAGTCACGGACATCTCGACCCACTTTTGCGCATCTATTTATCCATACTAACTGTGCATGGCTACTATATCTGTGTTCCATTACAGACAACCTCGATCGTCGTCTCCTTTCGTTACCAGAGTTGACCGTGCGATCTACCTCTTCTCCACCTACAACCACCTCTGAGAAGCTCAAGTGTGATCGCCAATCGCTATCATGGCGACCGAACCTTACAATGGCGCGATAAGAGTCGGCGACATGGTCACTCTACCCGGAGGGATGCATGGTGTGCTCAGATACCTTGGCTTAATCGATGGAAAGAGTGGGACGTTTGCTGGCATTGAGCTGCCACCGGAACATGCAGCTAAGGGCAAGAACTCCGGTGATGTCGCAGGAAAATACTACTTTCACCCCGCCACCGTAGGAGGTGGTATATTCCTGCCCGCAGAGAAGATTGAGAAGGTAGCGTCCGCCAGCAGCACAACAGATGGTGTAAAATCACCCAGCATGCGGCCGGTGAATGCGATTGCCAATCCCACCACCCCAGCTGTTGCCAAAAAGAACGTTAGACCCGTGGTTATGCAGAAATCAAGTTTTAGTCAGAGTTTGGGTCCTGCCTCTCTTCAGGCCCGTGTATCAAGTCCAACCACACTCAAGCCACCAATCAGGCGAGAATCTCTCGCACGACCTCAAAGTCCTCTACGTCCTCGACCGACGAGCCCTGTAAGGAAAGTCCAGAATGCACCCGCAGTACAGACACCAGCAGCTGGGAGATTGCAGACACCCAAAACAAGACCAAGTATAGGGTTAGCAAAGAGCACTATGGGAGCGCCAGGGACACCTGCCACCAAAGCATCCGGCCTGAGGATACCCAGCTATGCTAATGGTAGTCCTAACAAGTTTAGTCAAAGTTTGCGCCTGAGCACTTCACGAACTCCTAGTAGGATGAGGATGCAAGTTGCCCCTCCTGTAGCTGCTACAACGCTCCTCGGACCAGAAGATCGATTCGATGAAGACGACACCATCCATGAAGCTGCTGAGGCTGATGGTACTCCAACACCAGCAGCCAGAAATGCCGATCGCACATCGCAAGCGGATATAGACCGTATGGAGCAAGAAGCACGAAAGCTTCAACAACAACTTGAAGAGCGAGATAAGCAACTGGCAGAGCAAGCTACATCGATTGCCGACATGGAGCGCATGGTGAACGACCTCCAAAGCTTGTTACCTGCAACCATGGACAAGAATCGAGCTGCAGTAGAAACTGACCCAGAGCTTTCCACTGATGTGCATGTTTTGCAGGAAGCTCTAAAAGAGAAGGCCGAACACGTCAAAGCACTTTCGGCAGAATTCGACGCCCACAGAGCTGATTTCAGGAGTACAATCGATACACTTGAGATGGCAAGCTCCGAAACAGAACGAGTTTACGAACAAAGGATAGTGGATTATTTGGAACAGATTCAACATTTACAAGAACGAAACGATGATGTTGATAGTGTCGCTCAACAATTCAAACAACTTGAAGAACTTGTTCAGGAGCTTGAGGAGGGTTTAGAAGAATCAAGGAGAGCTGAAGCTGAAGCACGCTCAGAAGTCGAGTTCCTGCGAGGTGAAGTGGAAAGAGGTAAGAGTGAACTAAGCAGAGAACGCGAGAGACATGTCACTCAGGAAACACTTGAGAGTGGTACTCTTTCCACTGAGGAGCTCGAGGAGCTGCAAGCGTCTCTGACTCAGAAGGACGATGAGATTCGAGGTCTTAAAGCAATCATTCAGAATCTACAAGATGTTGTTCATCAAGACACATCGTCCCGGGATGTACCAAGCACCCCGAAGGCAAACGGGACTTTCCAGCACCACTCAAAAACAAAATCAAGTGGTATTGTTCTGCCAGCAGAAGGCTGGAATGCTGCTGATGCTCATCTTCAGCAGCAGCTTCGCGATCTGGAACGGCTCCTGCAACAGAAGAGCTCTCGAGAAGAAGAGCTGCAAGAAGAGCTTCGTGAGCTTCGGAAGTCCGCCAATGTGGGCAACAACAGATGGTCCATACCATCGGGTGGCTTCGGAGGTACAGCCGGTGCCTTGGGACTTGGACATCATAGAAGCGACAGCACACCAGAGAAACACATTAGCATCAGCAGCCAGAAGACCATCCTAGGCCAGGCGTCATATTCGCCAAGTGCCAATAATCCGCTAAGGAAACACTCAATCGCACCGGAAGTAGTCGAATATCGTGACTATACCGAGCAGCCAAGATCTGACTCACCTCTTGGAGACGCTCTGGGCATTGACAGTGATGGGGAAGAAGAAGTTAATGAACAGCGACGGCGCAGAAGTATTGGAGGGTCGAGAAAAACGCCACAAGCACCAGCTTCAGAATCCGAAGCATCAACGGCAGCGCAGTGGTGTGAAATATGTGAAGAATCCGGCCATGACATTCTCAACTGCGCCAATATGATCGGCAGCTCGACACATCGACAACCAAGTCCTCCGCCAGAGCTCAGAAACGGCAAAGATGTTGTGCGGGAGGGTCTCCGACGATCCAACGGATTCGGCGACCTTTCAGCACCTCTTCGAAGGTCGATGCATAACACCGCTCCACATCCTCCGCCATCAGGTTCTCTTCCACTTCCACCTCAACGCGTATCTCCATCCGGCCTAGGCAACAACAACAGTGGCGGAAGCAATAGATCATCAGCGACACCAGCATCATCTGCTCTCACAGCGTCCTCAACAACAGCTACCCCAACGAAATTGACAGTGATTGAAGGCACAGGCGACCAAGCCGGCATGATCGCAGGTAAGACTAGTGGTGTAATCGATCCAGACCGCTGGTGTGCTCTCTGTGAGCGTGACGGGCATGAAAGCGTCGATTGTCCTGTCGAAGATGCTTTCTAGAAGAACAAGCAGAAGAAACAAACAGATCGTGCTGCTACCCCAGAACATCGGGGACGGAGTACATCAGCGGAATGGACCACCGGGCTGATCAAGAATACACAAGATGTGGATTTACGCATGCTGAATCGCGATCTTCGACGGAGCCAGAGCGCTGATGAGATGGTGATGGTACGAAATACCAGTGAAGTACTGCCAATAAGCAAACGAAAGAGCTGGAAGTGGGGTGCTAGTTCACGTTCGCCGATGAAGATGATCGATAAGGTGAAGATATTGAGCTGGGGAAATGTCGGTGGGATTTCGAAATCACGAGGTTAGGCGCGAGGTTTGTGGGTGAGGCGCAGATCAGGTTGGTATGAGTTGTATCGACAGATACATTTTCGTGTTTCATGGGACAAAGGCATGCTAGTATAGTGTTTCAGTGGACTTAAGCGATGTACAGGCAGTGTGTGCGGCAAGCGTATTGCTAGACGGTGTAGAGAGGATTTCATCTACAGTCAGAGTATTGTTAAGCGGCTATTGTGCCCATCATGAACACTTATTATCGTTGTGCTAGCCCCTGTACATTACCGAGTAATGGTGTTAGTATTGCTGCCATCTGGGTCAATCTGAACTTGCATGCTGGCCAATACATCCACACCAACTATCGAGGTGCAGGATCTACATAATGATTATCGTCAGCACGATCCAATGAAGGACACGAAGATTTGAGCATGCTCTTTCAGAGAAGAAAGTGTCAATTATCGCGCTGAACGCTTCAAGTACTAACTAAACAGACCCTGAACCACAACGAATTGGTCCGACAAATGTAACTGCACGCCGTGAAATGCAACACAAATGCTAAGGGAACTATTTGCAACCATCGCAATGTAGATACTCCTGGTGCTCACATGACCATCCTCAGTACTGAGACACATTCAACCAAGCGCTCCTCTGCTGCCTATAACGCACAAATGCATATGCCGTCCTCACACTCCGTGACTAGCAACATCTCCCTCTCCTCCTCGCCACCTCAGGGTCTTTCGTATATCGAGTGCTCTCGTCATTATCGCTGAAGAGTCCATCACCGCCAAGACTCAGACCAGCAACACCAGGTAAACCCAGCCAGCTCTTTCGATGGGCACCATGACCTAATCTGAAGCTCCCTGTGCTCCCAGCATTAGTTGAACGAGAATCTTTTTGTGAGAAGTAATCGCCACCAGCGTCAGTCCCTGGCCAAGGAGTTTGAGCTTGTTCGTATGCCTCTCGCTTATTTCGCTGATCAACCAGCTTCTTGGAGATCACTCGGAAAACCTCCTCGATACCGTCGTTGTCTTGCGCTGAGACTTCATGACAAGAATCCCAGCCAATGTCTTGTGTCCAGAAGCCAGAGCTGCGTTTGGAGTCGGGACTTTGTATAGAAGTTGTTGCGCCCTGAACGCCAGCGCGCATTGTCAGTGGTGGTGTTGATGACTGGCTAGCAGCAAGATTGACACCTGCGAGGTGCTCGGCTACGTATGCGATAGTTCGCTCGAATGTCACCTGTCGTCGGGATGGATCATCGGCTACCAGGTCGATCTTTGTGCCTACAACATGCAGAATCATGCCAGTACCCGGCTTACTCTCGTTGAAAGAGAGCTCGCAGTTTTCCCGGATTTCTTCTAGCCAGCTTTTCATCTCTTCCCAGGAGCGTTCGTTTGTGACGTCGTAACAGAGGATCCCTGCATTGGCACCTCTGTAATAGAGCTTCGATATGGATCGAAATCGTTCTTGACCTGCGGTATCCCAGACTTGCAGCCGCACAGTCGTGTTCGTGTCGGGATCGTGTATTTTCTTGGTGAGAAATGAGGCACCCACGGTCGATTGTGCCGAGATGGGGGCTGCCGGATCAATGAACCTGTTCACTAGACTTGTCTTACCGACACCCTGGGCACCGATTACAACTATCTTCGCTTCGATAGCAGAAGCTGGCGAGTCAGCGTGCTGGTGTGCACTGGGAGCCGGTGGTTTGCCGAGAGCATTGTGGCCAGGAGGGACAGCATTAGCTACTGTGGTGGTGATGGGAGGCAGGGGGCTTTGGCGAGGCATTTCAACAGGAAATGCAATCTATTTTGTGTATTCCCAAGCAAGATGGGAGAATACCTTCAGCAGCGTCAGCATATCACATTTCACTCTGTTGAACTTGAAACCAGAAGTGGGCTGTTCTAATGATTGCAGGAAAATGTGCTCGCAGCCGTTACTTGCTGCGGTACAATTGTTTGGTTAGAATTCTCCACATAGCGGTGTCCGTACACACAGCACGAAACTTTGAATCACCTTAACCAAACAGCTGATTTACTAGGGCTTGTCATTTCGCCAGAGGGGAGAATCAGTTTTTGTTTGGCTTTGTTGTTGTTGACGGTAGCCGGAAGATAGCAGATTAACCAAGTGAAGTCACATGAATCCATAAATAAAGAAACGAATAACTGTTCAATCATAAGTCTCTCTTTTAATCAACCACCACCAGAGTTCACCCCAGTCCCACGGAACTCTAGATGCCGTCAGATCTTCTGACATACATACCATTTCACAGACGGCATTCAAGCAGAAGTAGTGAGGGCCGTTGTTTGTAATGGTGGGATTGCCTTGATGATGACCGCCATAATCAGTCGTATCAGAGAACAAGGATTATCGAGGCATACTTATGCCAGCAAGCACTCAATCAAACACAAACCAATTCATTCCTACTATTCATCTATTTACCTACCTAGAATTCCAACCCTACAACTGCAACCGAAACGTAGCGACCTCAAAAGCCCTCAACTCAACTTCCACCTCCGCCCCCTTCCTTCCACTTCCTCCACCAGCGATCATTTGAATATCCAACTCCTCCAAATCATCCTCCAAAACATTAGTCTTGAACACTTTCTTAACCGGCAACGTCGTCCGAATCAATCCCCTCGACCTCCCACCAAGAGATTCATAAATCCGCAGAATCACGCTCTTGCCTTTTCTCGCAGAAAAATCACCGCGACTTACGTCGTCGTCGTCCTCGCCGCGCTTGACGCAGTCGAGCACCAATGATGCGGCGCCTGTGACGGCGATGGAGGTGAAGATGTCGTTGTTTGGTTCGTCGTCGTCGTCTGCTGATATGCTGACTAGACTGAGGGGGTTGTTAAAGTTATGTGCTGCGTGGACGGTGGCTGAGCCTAGTGCGCCGACGTGCGGCATGATGGCCCATTTGATGTGGTGCTTGCCCATGTCTGCGTGTGCGTCTGGTGCTTTGGGTGCGCGGAGTAAGGATAGACGCATTAGGTTGCCGCAGGTTGCGAAGCCGTATTTTGAGTCGTTGAGGATGGAGACGCCGTAGTTTGCTTCGGATAGGTCGGCGAATTTGTGGCAGCAGACTTCGAATTTGGCCATGTCCCAGCTTGTGTTGTAGTGGGTTGGTCGCTTGACGATGCCGTATTGTGTTTCGTACGAGGCTTCAGTGTTGACGCAGTCTACTGAGAATTCGACTTTGAGGAATTTCATTGTTTCGTGCCATTCTACTTCTGCGTCGACTTGAACGTAGCTTGGAGAATCGGCTTCGCCGGTGCTTGCGTCGAGGCTGATTGTGGTTTTTACCCAGCTTTGCTCGCTGACTTTGGTCTTGGTGACTACGCTGACTCGGTATGGTCCTGATTCTGCGATTTCGGATTTGCTGGATGTGAGCTCCTTGCGGGAATCGAGATGGAAGACTTCCACGTCCCAGGCTTGCCAGTACAGTGGTTTGTCGTCAAAGATGACGAGCTGGTTGGCTTTGCCGCCTTTAGCAATGACTTCACGTCTAGCTTTCTTGTCGATAAGAGATTTGATTACGCCATCTTCAATTCGTACTTTGAATCTGCTGTTGTTCATTTCGAACACGCCGTCGCTGACCTCGGAAATCGTTGCTTTCTCGGAAGCTTGCAATTCGATGATGTCTGTTGAGTTTATGCCTGGTTCAGCGGAGACAATTGTGTATTCGTCTTCTGGCAATTTAAGGACTTGAGTTCTGCTCCATGGGAGTGTGTTGATGGCTACTGTCTCAACAGACTGAGAGGTAGTTGGTTTGCTCATGCCCAATGCTGCCAATGCGTTGTCCTTCAACTTGGTACCGAGGACCTGATTGTGAGCATACAGCTCGTCAGAATCATCGTAACACATTTCGATTGAGCTGCCAGGCAGACAGTCATGGAACTGACAGAGCAGGATATTCTCCCATATCTCATCAATTTCCTTCTTGGGATACTTGTAATCCTTGCTCGACAAGCTGGCAAGGGTGGCGAGATATTCAATGTCGTGCATCATAATCTCCTGTTTCCGGTTAAACTTTTTGTTGTTGGCTTGTGTGGTGTATGTGCCTCGATGTAGTTCGAAATAGAGCTCGCCGTACCACGTTACGAACTCTGTGCCAGTTTCAGCCTTCTTCTCCAGCTTGTCAAAGAAGTCGTCAACAGAGTTGCCCATATGCACACGGGGTAGAAGGCCAGTTGTATCACTCATGCCTCGACACCTTCGGAGCTTCTCGAGCATATCTCTGGTTGGCCCGCCACCACCGTCACCCTTTCCAAACACGATTAACGAGGTATTGTCCTGATCCATGCTTTTGTGTTGAGTCACACTTCGTCTAACATCTCCAAAGTTCGCATCGGCAGTATACGTCTCACTTGGCGGCATGTGGCAAATTACCTGGCTACCATCTAACGCAACCCAGTTGAATGTTGTGTGAGGGAAATTGTTGATGTTGTTCCAACTCAACTTCTGAGTCAAGAACCTCGACATTCCAGCCAACCGGCAAATCTGAGGAAGCTGACTCGAGTAGCCAAATGTGTCTGGCAGCCAGAATGTCTGACATCGCTCACCAAAGTGGCTCTCAAAGAACCGCTGGCCATACAGAAACTGCCTGACCAAACTCTCCCCAGATGGCATATTCGTATCATGTTCAACCCAGCTGCCACCGATTGGATGGAACCTTCCTTCCTTGACCTTTTCCTTAACCCGATCGAAAGTGAAGGGATAGTACATCTTCAACCACTTGTATTGCTGGGCTTGCGAGCAGGCGAAATTATGCTCCGGATAGCGATCCATTAAGTCGCATTGATTCGACCATGACCTCACCACCTTTCTCTTCGTCTCTGCCCACGGCCACAGCCAGCAAGTATCAATGTGGCAATGACCAATGGCGTATACGAGTGGTTGCTGATCACTTTTGTAGACCTCTGCTGAATCGACGTGTCGACCAAGATATTCTTGCGCAATCTTGCGGCCCTTCAATATGGCCTCCTGAGATCCATCGCCGGCAATGAACACATCCATGATCTGGTTGCAGATCTGCAAAGCTTTATGCTTCTCCCAGCTGTCATCAGGGAATTCTCTTGCGGCATCCCCAATCTCCCAGAAGTCTACGCGGAGTTGCCTGACCTGCAGGTTCACATCCACGATCTCAGCCTTGCTCAAGCCGAAGTATTTGTTTGGATCTGGCGGCTGTATGCTATCCCCACCCGGTGCGTTGCCAAACATGCCGTTGCATGCCATTTCAATGTAGAAAGTGTGTTCCTTCCCATCCCGCCATGACTTCGGCAGGATCCACTCAACTCTTTCACCGCCACCAGTAAGGCCCTGTAAAGGTTTACCATCGTGAGTCCAGACTAGGCCTTCGTTGTTCGCATCCCAGTGAAACTCGAGATGTTCACCTTTCACCATATTCTTTGGGACTGTGAGCTGGATCTTGAACCAGTGGGTCGACCATGAGGGACCGAAGGATTCGCCGACTCGGGTCGGCTTGAAGCTATGTGAGGTGGCATCTTGGAAGGTTGGACGGCTTAGATCTGGAGGAGAGTATACAGAGAGCTAGAGCTGTGTTAGCATGCCATGCTCAGCGAACGCTGGATGCCAGCTCACTTTAATGTATTTCGAGTCATCGTTGGTATTGTGGTAGAGTTTCTTCAACAAGCCCTGGTTGTAATATTGCCCTTGGTCGGTGAACTGCCTCAGCCGATCTTGATATATGTTCTGGATCTGCTTGCCCACAGGCCGCACTGCAAGCTTGGGGTACGACGTAGGAACTGGGGTGCTTCGTCCACCCATGGCGACGTACTATTTCACTGTCCTGAAGGAGATGATTTGGTCAACGAGGTCCTGAAAGCTTCGAAGAAGAAGACACCGCGTTTGGTTATAGACGTCCTCAAAGTATGCTGATCAATGGTACACCGGCGAATGCAAGCTAATGCAGGTGGTCATACCGTAGATCGAGCTCCAATCGTGGCTGCGGGGTGAATCAGCTGCCCTCACTCCCCTTGCTGTGGCACCTATCCACCCTCGTTGCTGTGGCCACTCGGCGGCTTCAGTGTTGACAAGCAAGTCAGGGAGTGCGGTCATAGATTTGGCACGAGTAGCTGTGTCTGAAAAGCGTTGGCTGATTCAGTGAAAGACTGCTTGACTCCTTGCTCATCGTCAATGGCTATACCGATATATCATAAGGAGTATTGTAGTCACCGTCTGAGCTACAGTAGTCGTAAGCAGATCAAAATGGCTCGTTGTTCTTGGGCCACATTACAATATTGACAGATCATGTTGAGATGGAAAGTGCATTTACAGGAAACTGACAACCAGTGGTCAACAATGTGCAAAATCTATTTCTACGATCTACCACGCTCTATTTACAGCTGCACCAGCGGTTTAGTACTAATAGATGATCCATTCATCTTCACGCTTCCCACGATTGTGATACTTTCCTTCACTTTCATCTTCCTCTTCTCCTCCGAGCTCATCAACAACCTGCTTGCAAAACCACTTTTCTTCTTGCCGCCACTGGCCTCGAAAATCGTGTCGTTGTACCCCTGATTTTTGCCGTCCGATGTCCCTGTGTTTGTTCTGGCTTTGACTTCCGGGACATCAATGTCTGGTGTGAAAGGACGGGAGGCGTTCGTTGAAGCGCTTTGACTGTAGAAGTGGCCACTCGTTCCAGCGAAGAAACGTCCTTGTTGGAATTCCCGTAAAGAGGGAAAGGAGGGTATTTCTTTCTGTTCAGAGTCTGCAGTGGCTAGCACGGGTAGGCTGGGACCGGAAATATTCGATGAGCGTCCAAAGTCCATTGAACTCGTGACTGGTACAACGCCTTCGGGCTGGCTGTCATAAAGATCGGAAGAACGCTCACCGGAAATCTGCACGGCTGACTGTATGGGTGCTGATATATGTGACAGCTTGTACGGATAGCGATAACTCTCAGCGTCGTCGTTCAAAGTGACTGAACCGTCGTATGCACTACCAGATATCGTCTTCTTTGCTTTCGCATTTGTGCCATCTTTGGATCCTTTCTCCTTTTTCTTCTTGAATCTATCTCGCCAAATTGCCTTGAACTGTCCACTAAGCTTCCCATGTGTCCCGTCCGAGTCAGATGAGTCAGAGGAAAAGGCCGAGCTTGGACGTTCAAGGGACTCGCCTAAATTTTGCTTGTTCACCGATGGTGCAGATGGACTTGATTTCCGTTCTGGTGGATCTGGTGTGAGGTATGTCTGCATTGGTCCCTCGATCGGGTCATCCAGAATCGATCTTGCTTGTGAAGCTTGTCGTGTCTTATCCGCTTGCCGGTCTTGCCGCTCCTTCTCGGCTTGTTGTATCTGCCGTTCCTTCTCTGCATTGTTTTGAAATTGTTCCTGCGCTTGCTGCGCCGCTGCTTGCTCCTCGCTGAGCCTGCTAGGTGGTCGATCTCGAGTCAAATCAAGCGGGGGCGGAACCATTCTGTTGTCAATCACGTGAGTTACTGTAGCTGACATGGGTCCAGGTAAGAAATCGTCCTGCACAAAAGAAACAGGTCGCATATTCGGAGATTTCTTGGTCAGTGGCGGAGCTAGGGTGTCATAAGCCATCTGTCTTTTATAGCCTACCGACATCTCGGACGTCTCGGACTGCTGAGACAGCCGGTTGTCCATATCGTTTTCCGGCGAGATCGGAGAAAGTGGCTGATCATACCAGGAGTCAGCGTCCCGCACATCAGGGACCTCAAGTGCAATTTTTCGTTGGGCCAGAACTTGTGAGTACTGCTGGAATGTGGGTGCCGAGGTCGCATCAGTCGCAGGTAGAAGAGGACTTGTGTCCGGAGTGATCTGTATCGAGGTTTGCGACAAGCCTGCAATCTTGCTAGTGGTCGATGGTATGTCCGGCGAAGGTTCCGGTGTAAGCTGTAAGGATGTCACGGAAGCGTTCGCATTAGGATGCACTAGCTTTGGCAGTGAAGCAACAGATTGAGGAGATGGAGCTGGAGGTATAGTCAGGTTGAAGCTGGAGAACTGGTGCTCAAGTAATGGTGCTATGGTATCACGGTATGCCTTCGGTTGGTGAACAGTGTGAGATGGTGGCCTTTCGTCTTCGTCAGAGTCATCTGGGTATGGTGTCATCTCTTCATATTCCGACTTAAGGCTCCATTGTGACAGATTGATATACAAATTCAAAATGCCCGTGATAGTTGTCCCTCCACTGCCTGTGCTTGAACGTCTTCTTTGCCATCTTTCTTCCAACTCAAGTGGTAGAGGTCTGTCAAATTCCGGCGGGGTTGACACTATCGAGAGCGGCGAGACTCGTAGGCTGTCTTCGGGCAGGTCGTGAGTGAGAAATGGTGAGACCGAACCGAATCGGCTGCCAGATAACTCAAATCCCTTTTCTTGCAATGCTAGCAGTGCTGCTGATGGTTGAGGGGCGTGCTGTCTTGTTGTTCTGAGCACAGAAGAGGTTGTCATCTCAGGCATTGCTATTGTATCTTTCTGCGCTGCTGCAAGATCATACTGTCATAACTTTTTCTATTCTCATCTCCTTGTTTGGTCGCACACTGACACTGAGTGCTGCTATGTTTGGTAGACAAAGAGGGCACCTTGCACATCTGAACCAAGTGGCCCGTGCACAGTCACTGATCGCAGCACGAACCACATTTCGAAACAGCATGCAAACAGGTGCAGCAACCAGCGACCTCGCAGCGTCAGAAAGCCTTCCACCAGGCTGTTGTGGAATGTGTGAACAGCCCGCCATTACAGGTTGGCAGCCTTTCTCAGCATCTCGCCGGTCAGTTCCTCGCCCCTCTTCCTTATCGCACTCAGTCGTCCAATCCTTCGCAAGCGACCGATCATGTCTTCATCACCGAAATGACTGTTGTGTTCAAATTCGGGCTCCTGAGCATACGCGACCCTAGCAGCATCGGTCAATATTCGTGCCGTCATGCCAAATACCCTGTACCGATCTAAGCCTTCTAGGTGATCAGCAGCAGCTTTCTGGTTCTCATTCTTCTTGGGCTTTGTCACAGTCTGGTTGGTGACGGGCACGAAGAAGTTATGCATGCGCCACCGATTCTGATGCCAATCCGTCCAAGAACCTCGGTACCAATCCGATGGCTTACCCGGCAGGTTGGGTTCATCTGGGAGATCAGTCCTGTAGAGGAGGTTCTTGAGCGGAGCAGAAAACACCGCGGCTACCTCCTGTGCATCCAGGCGAGGAAGTAGTTGCTCACTAACGTTACCGTCCTGACCAGTCTTCTCGTCGTAGGAATGAAGATAGGCGATACATGGTCGGACGACAAGTTCGGTCTTGGCAAGATTAGTGGGCATCTCTGTGAGATGCTCGATTCGAAATGGCGGTGGAAATCTATCGTCGCGTAGTGGTAGACCTATCTCTTCGTAGGCTTCTCGCCGAGCACATTGCATGGCTGATTCGTCTGGCTCGGCTTTGCCACCAGGTAGAGCTGCCTGGCCAGAGTACGAACTTAAAGATGACGCTCTCATGGTCACGACAACTCGAAGGTCACCTTTCTTGTCGGCGAAGAGCAAGATTAGGACAGCAGCCTTGCGCGATAGAGGCATGTCGGCCCATACTGTCGGCGGTGGCTGGTAGGCTCGTAATCGGTCGAGCGCTTGCTGCTAGGATGTTAGTGATTTCTTTGGTGCGTATCAAGGCCACATTATGATGAATGTCACTCACTCTCGACTCAGTGGACAATGGAGCCATTCTGTACAATGGACCTTGAAGACGTGTTGAAATAGTTCTCAAGCTTAAGGTAACGCCATTTCGACGCAATCGACGAAAAGGAAGCATACGGCGAAGCTGGTCGCCTATGATCGAGGCCAAATCTTCGACATTGAAACAAGGACTTTGTCTGCCGGCTGCCAATCGTCACCAACCGAGGTTTGTCAAGATGTTGCGTCGGGTCAATCTATGCCCGATGCAGAGAGATGCTGTGCGAAGATCGACCTTCACCACAATCTACTAGACTCCTTACTCGGCCTTCCCTACAAATGGCCGTTCGCTGTAGCTAGCTCTTTCCGTAGGTAGTTACTGTAAGTGTTCTTTTATAAATATACTTAGCTCAATATATCTAGCTTGCCAGCAGATTATTGTTACGACGTGGGAAGACGTATAAGTCAAATCGAAGGCTGTGGAATAACCCGGCTGAGCAAGTGGTCTGAATGAAATTGTATTAAAACCGTCGTGTGTGTGTTCTTCCTGCCCAACGTACAGTACTAACTCTAACTGTTTATGACCATGAAAGGCTCAAATAATGGAGATGTCCTTGATCAACTTTGAATCGAATAGCTATGCGAACTATGCTACTTCACTCTGCAACCAAGACTAATCGACCTGTTACTTTTCCATCTCTTAGCAACTCCAGCGCATGGTTCGCCTGATCCCATGGCAACGTGGTGACAGGTACAGGCGGTAGCAAACCCTCCCGTGCCAAGCGTGTGACCTCGTTCAAGTGAGCTACATTTCCTGTGAGATTACCATAAATTGTGATTGCTCTGAGAATCACTGCAGCGAGCGGCAACTCGAGTGAACCACCCATCAGTCCAACCTGAACCCATTTCGCACCTTTGCCGAGAACGCCGAGCACCAATGACGCCGTCTTTGAACTGTTAACGAAGTCGATGAGATTGACCACTGGTCCTCCGGTGACAGCCAGGATTGCCTTCGTCGGGTCCTCGCTCGTGGCAGTATTAACCACAGACCGTGCGCCCGCCTTAGATGCCGCACTGAGCTTCTCATCACTGACGTCCACACTAACGATGTTGTGATGTCCCATAGCACGTAGTACAGCTATCGCAGCCATGCCAAGCCCGCCAGCGCCAATCAGTACGACAGGCTCTTCCGAGGTCGCAGGCAAGACCTTGCTGCAGGCACTGAACGTGGTAATACCAGAGCAGCCAAAAGTGCAGGCCACAGTGGGATTCAGATCGCCAGATTCCACAAGATACTTCGGATGAGGAACGAGGACATAGGCAGCCATGCCACCGTTCTGCACGATACCCAGGCTTCTCTGTGCAGTGCACATGTTGTCCTGTTGGTGTTGGCACGGTTGACAACCAGGCTTGCCGCACCCTAGCCAAGGGTAAACGATTCGTCGCTGGCCGATAGCGATGGGCGACGAAAGACTTTCCGCGGCAGCACCTGCATCCGGACCAAGTTTGTACACGGTTCCGAGGATTTCATGTCCAACGGCAGCTGGCAGCTTCACACCACGATCTGCAAAGCTGACACGTTTTCCACCTCCCATGTCGAAGAACCCCTCCCAAAAGTGTAGGTCTGAGTGGCAGACACCACTGTGAGTAACCTTGATAACCACTTCTGTTGACTGAGGATGAGGGATTGGTAGCTGGATCTTTTCAAGCGGTTTACCGTACTCGGTCACCGCCCACACATCCATCATTTCCGCCATATTGCTTGTTCAGATAGGTAAATACTAACAAGGTTGAACCGAAACAACTATCTCGATGCTGCTGAACCAAGTTGATGGGATCTGTTTTCCCTGGGCACAGAAGTGGAGGGAATCATCCGAGGCATCTCCAACTCGGTACCGCGACCTTCGCAATTCCCCGCCTACCAACGGATTGGGGTTGGTCCAAATGCGAAATGTATACCTAGCTCACTGAACCGACAATGCTGCTCTGCTTAGTAAAGAGCACATGTAGCTGTCTGTGATAAAGGATGGAATGAGTTCTTTCCGCGCCCACCCTCCATTTACGGAGAGTCTCAAGAAAGTTTGCAGACCAGAATCTGGTCGAGCCACAAACAATGCACCCATACCAGGGAAAGCGCCTGTGAGAGTATCGTCCACCCAAATCGGGCTTGCTCCACTTAAGGAGTGCACTCCTGGACTTTCGACAGCGTTTTGTATACTCTAAGCTCCAATGCTGCTTCAGTTACCACCTCCAAAGATCCTCGCAAAGAAACCTCGCCCTTCGCTCGGGTGCGGATCTCCCTTCTTCATGACCTCGTCGATCCAACTCTCAACCCATTGTCTGTCTTTTAGCTGGCGTTCATCTGCCACACGGTCCGTGACTCGCTCTGCTCTTCTTCCACCATAACCAATCAAGGTTGGCACACTTCGTACTCCATATTCAATGCCAATGTCGTACATAGAAGCCCATCCACTCCCACCTCCTTCGTCGCGGTCTGGTGAGTCGAGCTCTAACTCAGCAAAGGCAATAGCAGCGAAATTGTCGCCAGGCGATGGCTGTGCGCGATTCTGTACGATTGACTCGAGGAGTGGTGTAATCGCGCTACATGATGTACATGTCCTCGTTTTGAAAAGAGTTAAAAGTAGGGTATTTGTGGCCGCAGACGATTGGAGTAGGGTATGGAAGTCCGCCGGCCGGCGAATTGAGGGATGCACACGGTTCTGCACATAACGAGGTGTGCTTGAGCTGAAATTGCGTGCAGAAGAACGCTGGTTGCCAGTTTCCTGGGAAAGTTGCGCGGCAAGATTTTTGATATGTAGGTGTATGGCGACAGGAAAGGGTCGGGACACAGAGTAGGTAGTGATATTCGAGCCTGCAAGAACCCGCGACTTCATGTTGGTTAGTATTGAGGAATTGTGGCCTTTAACGGGAAAGAAAAGCGCGAATGTAAAAGCAACAGAGCTGCAATAAATAACATCAAATGTTGGACAAGCAGCGTCATACCAGCTGTCAGGGGTCTCAACGTGGCCGGTTCCTACAATCGATACTATGCTGTAGGGTTGAGCAAAGCAACGATTACCGCAAATCTCACGTAATCCATACATGGACTTATCTTATAAGTAGGAGATGCGTTAGCATCGTTCGACATGCCTGTGTGAACAACCTTTACAAGCGTGAACCTATCGCATCTCGTAAGCAAAAGAGCAAGTACCTTTCATCGGTGAAGGGGTAGTTTGGAAGAGCTGATCATTGACCATGAGTAAGACTGATCCTCCGTTTGTGAATGGACTTTGTTTTAAAATGGTGCCTGACAAGATTCGATGAACAAGACATTTTAACGAGCTCAAGCGAGGATCGAGTATTGTCATTCAAGCTATTGCTATCTTGTCATTCATCCCAGTGTCATCAAATGGGTCCCTTTAGCTGTCTGCCTCAGCTGCCTTCTTCCCTTTGATCAAGCCCTCATCAACATGCACAGTGACAGTAGATACACTCTCCTCTCGTTTCGCGATTGCCGGCACTACAACACCTTCAATCCTCCATTCCATGCCCGGGTAGCCATCGTTCATTACAAGCACGTCAACTCTCGCCTCTCTGTCCATGACCAGAACTTCATTGATGCGGATCCGAGCATTTGCTTCGAGCCTTCCACCTCGTCCTGCTCTGCTGCCCGAAGCGACGTTCTTACCGTTGCTTGGTCCACCCGAGCTAACTCCTGGCCAGTTCGCCCTCTTCAGGCCAAGAACGTTAGTCGTGTTGGACGCAGTGACCACTACGAAATACCCCTCGCTCTGCGGTTTGGGGAACCTCGGAGCATATATTCTTCCTTCCGCATCCTTCAACGCGTTTCGTCTCGTCATTGTCACAGTCATACTTGCGTCATCACGTCCATTGGCACCAAGGTCCAAGTCAGGAAGCATGTTGATAGCCCTCGTAAACTCTCGCTTGGCGGCACCTCCAATTTGCAATGTGTTCATCAGGCCGTCAAGAGTCTTTGCTGGATACCGGTTGACGAGCTGTGCAGTGGTGACAAGATCCTTAGGAACCTTGTTCACGAGCTTGTCGTCAAAAATCTCACTCACATCAGGTAGGATCGATAGTGGATAGTCCTCGGGAAAGCGGGCTGATTTGATGCATTGCAGGACGCGGATCATTTGGGTAATGCCCGAGATATTGTCGAGTTCAGTCATGACATCAATACTTGCTTGAATGATACGAATGGCTTGATCGAGCACGGAAGTCTGGTCACCAACGTAGTCGCTGATCGGTAGGTCCAGGCGTAGCATATGTGCTTGGAGAAGGAGGAAGGACTTGATATGTGGCGACCACATCGGTAGTTTGCCCCCAACATCAGCATCGGGCGTAGATGGCGTGGCTGGAGATGTCGAAATTGCTGAAGCCGGGAACTCGAATGGCAAGTTCTTCGCCATTTCAGCATTAATCAGGTCCTCGTTGTGACGGACAGGGAGATCCACAAATTCGGTGGCGAGCGACACCCAGGCCAAACAGTCAGCGAAAGATGGATGCGGTGTCTTCCTGGAGTTTGCAAGGAGCATTCGTATTGTGAGGTGAGATAGATAGTAATACGACATGGTTTTGCCAAACGGTGTTGAGTCGACATCCCCATTACTGTGAACGACAGCGCACGAAGAATCGGACAGATCAGTAAGAGACTTGTCGACAAGCTCAATCATGTAATCTGCAGCAAGCTGACGAGCGACGAGAGGACTATCACGATGCTCCTCAGCAGAGATTTCAAGTCCGTAATATGTCGGGTTCTTGTGCAGGCGGCGGAAGAAGAACGTCCATGTCAAGTAGTCAAGAGCGTCTTGTTTAGTGGTGATGACTTCAGCCGAGATCTCGGCGCCAAGATGGTTGTCGAGTACTTTATGCAGCGTTGACTCAACCGGGAAACCCGTATGTAGGAAGTGTTTGTAGAAAGCCTTCTTGGCGTCTTGAGTGAAGATACGGGCTATACCGGAAGTGTCAAACTGGGGTCTCCCAGCTCGACCAAGCATCTGTAGGACGTCCGTCAAATCCATGTCCTTGTAAGCCTCAATTTTGGCGTCGAAGAATTGAGTGCCTTTCACAACCACGAGATGAGCAGGAAGATTCACTCCCCATGCCAGAGTGGACGTCGCTACCAATATTTGGATTTTGTTGTTGGCAAACAATTGCTCGGATAGTGTTCGGTCAGATTCGACGAGCCCAGCGTGATGCAGACCAATGCCAAACGATAACGACTCCTTCAAGGCGGCGTCTTTGACAGTAGACAAAGTGAGCTGGAGGTCCTCCTCAGAGTCAAATTTGAGGAATCTTCTCGGGTTGTCCTCCATACCACAATAATTGATGAGATCCTTGGCCGTAAGCCTAGTCTGACGTCTAGAGGCCACGAACACGATGACTGGTTTGGTTGGGCTGTGGTTCTTGATAGCCAGGAAAGTCGGCCGATTCATAGATTGCATGAGAGGACAGAAACCACGTTGCTCGGGAAAGCCATCAATATAGATCTCCAGTGGGACAGGCCGAACGCTGTGCCGGAAGTTGAATAATCCTTGATTGTTACCCGGTTTGACACCAAGCCAATTTCCAAGGTCGGTTGCATTGGCACAAGCGGTCGACATTCCCAAGAGGCGTATTCCCCCTGACTCCGATTGACTGGCGATATAATTCATTCGACTGACAATGATCTCGAGAATAGGTCCACGATCACCACCCAGTAGATGAATCTCGTCTATGATCACAAGACTGACCTGTCGAACATAGGATCTTGTTTGCCAAGAACGAGAGATACCGTCCCATTTCTCCGGAGTGGTAATGATAATATCAGCATCCCGAATGGTGCGAGTATCTGGAGTGTTGTCACCCGTGAGCTCGACCAGCCTAAGTCCCATTTGGGGTGCAAGACGTTTCCCCCAGTCTTGAACACGTTCCCTCACCAATGCCTTCATAGGTGCGATGTACACAATCTTAGAGCCAGGCCGCTCCCTGAAGGCCCACCACATGGCCAATTCCGCAGCAATAGTCTTTCCGGATCCGGTGGGTGACCCAAGGAGAACGTTATTGCTTGTGTGATACAACGTGTGAAAGATTTGGGTTTGCATAGGGTTGAAGAATTGGAACCGCTGACTGTAGATTTCTTCGAGCAGAGGGTTCTTCAAAGCAGTGATCGGAAGTGGCTGCAGATCTAGGAGGTCAGTATAAACACTTTCGGTGTCAGGTCGAATCAAATGCTGGAACGACACCGGATGGACGGTATCTGCGCCCAACCACCTGTCAGAGATCACTTTAACATATATCTGAGAAGGCACCGGATCTGAAAGTGGTATGGTGAAATTGAGTTCGTGATTTTCGTTCATCTTCCTCCTAGAAAGGATGAAATATTCATGGTGGTATATTTCGGAGGTTTCGGAGTTCTCGACCCACACCCAGTACGATTCAGATGTGCCGTGATGACGGTCGTTCCATAGGAAATCAGGATAGAGGAACAACTTCATGCGAAGGACATCACGGTTGAGTGGTGCAATTTCTGCCTCAACCGATATTGTTGGAAAGTTATCGAGGAGTTTGCTGATAACATTACCCATGCGGTGGTTGTGCACCAAACCGCCGATTTCTGCCGGTTCCATCTCGCGCAGTGATTCTATGTTTGAAGTGGGCACCTTATCGTCGAGTTGTTTCAGCACTGGGAGTGGTAAGTCGAACTGGTGGAATGGATGGGCAAAGCTCCATTGCCGTTTCTCGATGGATTTGCACATCGACAGTAGTACCTCGCACTGATATCCCCAACCTCTATTTAGGGCAATCATAAATAGTGCTCGGCATATTCTTGCCGCATTCTGAGCGACGTAGGCGGAGTCGGATACCAAGGCGAAATCTTCAAGCTTGATGCGCGAAATGTAAGCCTGAAGTAAAAGATTAGTTTTGGCGTGATTCTCAATGATCTTGTTTCCTTTTTCGCCCAGGCCGTCAGCGTTGTTGTCCTTTCCTGTCTTCTTTGCATGTTCGACGTCACACACACGTTGGTCCTCGAGTTTACGGAGTTCTTGCGCTTCAGTGTCTCGTACTTGAATGTTGTCAAACTCCCCGCTCATACTGACAATCTTCAGGACATCAGCCTCACTGGCTTGGGGCCGCATCATAGTATTGAAAACTTCAATACTGCTTTGCTGAACGTAGTACTGACTAGCAATGCGACCCACATCTTTAGACCTTAATTCATCCGTACGCTCGTTGAAGATGATCATCTGACTGCGATGCAAGGTTTTTGCGGCTTCAATAATCAACTGTCTTCTTCGTTGACCCAGTTGCTTGTCGTCCTCATACTCATCCCATTCTATTCCATATGCACGGGGATTTTTCCGCATACGAACGAACAGGTATGAGTAGCCAAGCCAAGTCACGGCTTCAGCGACAGTGGTCACAGTGCCAAGGGCAATTTCAGCGTTCAAATTGTCCACCAATCTGGCAGAAAACCGAGATTCAATCGGAACTTGCGAGGTAACAGCAGAAAGGTAGTGCTGCAGCTTGTCCTGCGTGGTGCAGATGTAACCAACACCGCTATCTTGGAACTGCGGTCGACCAGCTCGTCCAAAGACCTGCAAAACATCCAGAATTCCAAGGTCAACAAACTTACCAGCTTCGGAACTGTAGAGTTGAGTACCTTTAATGATGACTGCAGCTGCTGGCAAATTGACACCCCAAGCAAGAGTAGCTGTACAGCACAGAACCTTGATGGCACCTTCGGAGAATATGCGCTCAACGAAGTTTCTGTCAGACCTTGCCATGCCAGCGTTGTGACAACCAAAGCCTTTTGGCACAATATCTCGCAACTCACGGCCACGAGTTGCTTTGAGGTCATTTGATGCTCGTGCCCACGCCGGGTTATCGTAATCTGGAGCGAAGAGATCATCACAACCATCATCCACGGCTTGCTGATACAAGGTTTTTGCAGCATTGACTGTTTCCTTTCTTGAATGCACAAAGACCATGACCTGCTTGTCTTCTTTGAGTAATTCCTTGATTTTGTCGAACACAGTTTGGTCAAGATTGTCTCTGGACTGCTTAGTGCCTGCTTTTCCCTTGACACCAACAAAATGCTGTTCGAGAGGCACAGGGCGAAACGACGAGTCAAAGAAGAACATGCCAGCGTTTCTATTGACCTTGAGGAAATCCGCGACATCGGTATAGTTTGGTAACGTTGCAGATAAGCCAACGATTCGGATTAGTCGTTGCGTACTTTCAACCTGTCGCTCTGTTCTCGCTACCAGGGACTCGATAACTGCTCCTCGCTCATCGTGCAGCAAATGAACCTCGTCAATTATCAGCAGCTGAACCTTGTGTACTAGTTCCGTATCTCCTGTACTCTTTCTCGTAACCACATCCCACTTCTCTGGTGTTGTGACAATAATTTGAGTGTCTGCAATTTCACGTTTAGTTAATTGCATATCACCAGTCAACTCGCGGACCTTGACACCTAGCCAAGCGAGCTTCTTGCCGAACTTTTCGGTGATCTCAGCGGCCAGTGCTTTCATCGGCGCAACGTAAACGATCTTGAACGCGTTGGTGTCAACCACAAAATCGTGAGAGTCAGGTTGCTCAATAGGATTTGGCTCAACATTCTGCGAAATGGTATGCAAGATAGTTAGCAGAGCTGCGTCAGTTTTACCAGCACCAGTGGGAGCGCACACGAGCATGTTTTCCGAGGTAGTGTACGCTGTAGGATACAAAAGGCTTTGCATACGGTTCAAGCTCTTGTAGCCCTTGAACGTACCCTGGCAAAGGCCATCCATGTCTGAGATCTGGACAAGTTTCTGCTGTGCTGCCAAATGGCCGACTTTGGTTGCTGGGATGACATATTCCTCGTATCTTGGTTTTTCGACACGTTCACTGCCCACAGGAAGTGAAAATCGTTGGCCAGAGACACTAAGAAGGTTGCCAGCAGCAGCGGATTCAGATTTGTAAACATGAGGATAAACTGGGCCTGTGCGATCGTGGGCTGCAGCGAGTTTCGTGTGTTTATGAGACCAATCTTGCTGCTGAAGCGCGGCCTCTCTTTGTGCTTTGGTTTGCAAACCTGCGAATAGACCATCTGTTTGTGCTGCGCCACCGGTTGGTTCTTTCACCATCTCTTTTCGGTGGGCAATGAGCTCGATCACAAACTCAAGATCATCATATCCAACTATGTCGGCCAAAGACATTTGCAACTCGTCATCTGAGCTGTCTGACACCAGAAGTGCAATGATCTGCTGCTCAAGATCCGGAGAGTTGATATCAGAATGAGATGTGGCAAAGTCAGAGCATTTCTTACGCAACCACCTGCGGTCAAACAAACCTTCGACGAGCTCTGGAGTGTGAAAGCCGTTGAGTCCATCAATAGCATCATCTGTATCAGGACTGCTGTCATTGTCGCTCTCGATGTCCCAGATATCATCATACGGAGGATCTGACAATTCATCTTCGAAGTCATCTTCAGCATCATATGAAGAGGATTTGACTTGCGAGCCTGGCAATTTGAACTCTGCCAAAGCTCGCCTCATCGTGGCCATCTGATATCGCCATTCTTCAATGGATTGAGCCAACCCTTCTGCCATTTTAAACCGCTCAGTCGCTGCAGTCTGGTTTGTTGCAATGAAAATTCTAATATGCCCCTGCCAATGATTGCAAATCTCTGGTTATCTACAGCTCTTGAGGCAGTAGCGACCAAGTGTGAGGAGTAACTCAAATGCAGTCGTCCGAACATTTCGATATCATGATTCCTACACTTTCAACATCCCAAACATAGCAAACATTCTTAGGCACCCAGAGAAACTTCCACCACACCTAACCCTAGCATCGGAAACAGAGATCGCTTACACCTGCACCGCCCCACAGCTGCCCAATCGCTTTGTGCTCCGGCAGCCACACCGCCCAATCGAAACCATGTTTGCCTTCAAACTGCTGGGTGTCGGCGCTCTTGCGCCCGTGTCAGAGGCTCCAGTGAACAATGACACACCATCATCAGAGCCTCCTGAGCCCTTCTCTCATGGCGGCCTATCGTCCCATCCTGTAAGTTGCGAAATCCGCTGCCTGACGACAATCTTGCTCTGGCTACTGGCGACTGCTATCCTTCCACATAAGTTCGAAGTGCTCTTACCCTCAGTCTTCCCTTTCGAGCAACATCAAATACGAATCCATTACATTGTGCTTGAACTGTTAGACCTGATGCGAAAGGACTAGGACATCAAGAGCAAAGAAAGCTACCAACAACAACAGCAACAGCAGCAAAAACAAGAAAGGAACGACATGTCACAAGGAACAAAACCGGAAACTCCAAACCTAGGACCGAAGACAGTATTCTATCTGGGCGTAAGTTTCGTCTCAACACATTTACCGCAGAGCGATTGACACGCCCAGATCCTTCGAGTTGTGACAGGACAATCAGCGGAAGAGCTAGTAGCAGACCGTGATCTTAACTCATACAGTCGATGGACCAGGAACAAGTGAGTACACACACCGCGCGGGCTCTCAATACCAAGCCATAACATTGGAGTATAGCTATGAGGAATTTGTAACTTTCACCGCAAAGACTGTCGCAGAACGAACCCCGGTCAACGAGCGCAGTAAAATCGTGGAGAAAATTTGCGATGTTCACGTCTATCAGACCGGTTTCGGCTTCTGTGCAATCTTAATGACTGAACCAGGTTATGATCCCCTAACCGCTCAACAGGTGCTCACCAAGACCGTGAATGAATTCAGGTTGAAGTTCACACCCGAGGAAACCAAGACGAAAAAAGCGCCCTTCAGTTGGCCCGAAGTGAAGAAACTGCGTGCTGATGCGGTCACGGCAGAATTGACAGGCATTGCTGCCGTGAACAAAGAACTGGATGCGACGAAGATTGTATTGCACCAGACAATTCAAGCCGTGCTAGAAAGAGGAGAGAAATTGGATACTTTGGTAGCAAAGAGTGACGAATTGAGTGGTATGTCCAAAGGCTTTTACAAGACGGCAAAGCAGCAGAACTCGTGCTGCGTGGTTATGTGATTGCACGTTCAACATCAGGGGCGAAATCCGTGGCGTTCAATGGGCTGAGGTAACTGGGTATTCGCACGACAACGATGTTGTTACTACTGTCAACACTATAATGTACCGTGACTTTGGAGATGAGCATGTTAGGTTTACATACATAAAATCATTCCTGAGTTAAGCTCTTTAACAACCTTACTCTTCACACATACAATGAAAGCATGCATTATGCTAGCTGCTGCAAAGAGTGCCTAGGGTAGAGCGGTATAGGAATGTACGAGTATAGGATGATAAGTAGCTAAATTATAAGGATAAAAAGCTACCGAATCAATTATACAGCATGCGGCCTAAATATGCGCAAGACACCGTCCGTAGTCCTATATCATCTTCACAGTCGAGTTCTTGAAGTCCGGCTGGAACAAGATTGATGTGTCCGGGCCCGACCTCAGCAATGCCGCAAATAGGATAGCCCTAATGAACAAAAGAGTCTGCAAGTATGCCTCCTCTGTTACCTTGGGTGTCTCCTGGGATGACTGCACCTGCGATACATTCGCAGCCTCCTGTGGACCTAACACTTCAGTCACTGACGACCCAGTGGAGGGGCGAGGGCCAACGTTTGCATCTATACCTCCCCTTGATCCAAGAGATGAGGACGGCACCGCAGTCATTTGCTCAGGGTTTGAAGTTGAAGAAGACGAAGACGATGTTGATACAACAAGACCGGAGGTTGTGGCAGCCTTAGCAGCCACCTCTTGATCCGCTGTTTCATTGACCCATTTTGCGGTAAGCGCGTCCAATACATCCATTGCTTCGATTCGTTTCTTCCTCAAAAGTATGTCAACGTGCTTCAACCAGTACCAGAATTTGTTGTCCCACTCCATGTGGAGATAAGTGGTGTCACTGACTTCCAAGTCACTTTTTTCTTCATTCGAGGCTACTTCCTTCAGGAATGTCGTACAGTCCGCGAACAATTCCTTCCAGAAGTCTTCATCGAAACTGCCATCAATTTCGCACCAGGGTTCATCGGGAACGACCCAAGAGCCTCGTGCTTCGAATATTGTGTCATATTCTGGGTTGCGGGTGCCGTAGTTGCTGCTCTCGACAAAACATCCTCCCGGCTCCAAGAATTGCCTGAAATATGCAAAGTTCTGGAACAAACCTTTCGTGTGTCCGTCGATACACCTTACGACCTCATTCAATTTGCAGTTCTTCCATGGAAACGGTCGGATCTCGTAGTCTGTCTGCGCCACCATGAACGCTATTGCTTTAGCAAAAGGGTGATCTAAACGTCCCATATCCCGAGGCACCTTGCTGAGCTGCGTGTGCCATTGATACACCAAGCATTCTGTGCTGTCTCGGGAGCTGCGCCAAAATTCGACCTCCCAAGGGTTGCTGGGCGTCTTGTAGTGACCCCAAGTAAGTCGCAGGCGGCCATAAGCGAGGTCGAGTGCTAGCGAGTTGCACCGACCAAGAGTTGCATTCAGCGCATGACTGAGGCCTGCATCACGAACAAATATTTGTTCTGCTGTGTTTCGAGTTTGATATCTTTCATAGGTACCTAGTGTTCCGAGAACGGGGTGCTCATGAAACAATACATGAGATATGCGGCCTCTGATTGAGATGAAGTGGTCAGCTTTCTCAATTTGCACTGACGGGTCGGCTATAGCTGCCAATATGGCGAGGCAATGAAGTTGTATCAACATTGGTGGTGCCTGGATGTCGGCCGGCAAATGGTCAGTCGCACATGGCTGTAGCATGTCCTGGTCGAACACTGTTTCGATCTCTGTCCGGGCCCGACCTCAGCAATGCCGCAAATAGGATAGCCCTAATGAACAAAAGAGTCTGCAAGTATGCCTCCTCTGTTACCTTGGGTGTCTCCTGGGATGACTGCACCTGCGATACATTCGCAGCCTCCTGTGGACCTAACACTTCAGTCACTGACGACCCAGTGGAGGGGCGAGGGCCAACGTTTGCATCTATACCTCCCCTTGATCCAAGAGATGAGGACGGCACCGCAGTCATTTGCTCAGGGTTTGAAGTTGAAGAAGACGAAGACGATGTTGATACAACAAGACCGGAGGTTGTGGCAGCCTTAGCAGCCACCTCTTGATCCGCTGTTTCATTGACCCATTTTGCGGTAAGCGCGTCCAATACATCCATTGCTTCGATTCGTTTCTTCCTCAAAAGTATGTCAACGTGCTTCAACCAGTACCAGAATTTGTTGTCCCACTCCATGTGGAGATAAGTGGTGTCACTGACTTCCAAGTCACTTTTTTCTTCATTCGAGGCTACTTCCTTCAGGAATGTCGTACAGTCCGCGAACAATTCCTTCCAGAAGTCTTCATCGAAACTGCCATCAATTTCGCACCAGGGTTCATCGGGAACGACCCAAGAGCCTCGTGCTTCGAATATTGTGTCATATTCTGGGTTGCGGGTGCCGTAGTTGCTGCTCTCGACAAAACATCCTCCCGGCTCCAAGAATTGCCTGAAATATGCAAAGTTCTGGAACAAACCTTTCGTGTGTCCGTCGATACACCTTACGACCTCATTCAATTTGCAGTTCTTCCATGGAAACGGTCGGATCTCGTAGTCTGTCTGCGCCACCATGAACGCTATTGCTTTAGCAAAAGGGTGATCTAAACGTCCCATATCCCGAGGCACCTTGCTGAGCTGCGTGTGCCATTGATACACCAAGCATTCTGTGCTGTCTCGGGAGCTGCGCCAAAATTCGACCTCCCAAGGGTTGCTGGGCGTCTTGTAGTGACCCCAAGTAAGTCGCAGGCGGCCATAAGCGAGGTCGAGTGCTAGCGAGTTGCACCGACCAAGAGTTGCATTCAGCGCATGACTGAGGCCTGCATCACGAACAAATATTTGTTCTGCTGTGTTTCGAGTTTGATATCTTTCATAGGTACCTAGTGTTCCGAGAACGGGGTGCTCATGAAACAATACATGAGATATGCGGCCTCTGATTGAGATGAAGTGGTCAGCTTTCTCAATTTGCACTGACGGGTCGGCTATAGCTGCCAATATGGCGAGGCAATGAAGTTGTATCAACATTGGTGGTGCCTGGATGTCGGCCGGCAAATGGTCAGTCGCACATGGCTGTAGCATGTCCTGGTCGAACACTGTTTCGATCTCTTCGTCTAGGCCTACACATCGAAGCAAGTGCAGCCATGTTGCCCCTGTGCTGGCACTTCCACCTAGAAAGGGATAGTTTTTACCATGGGGTACCACGTCTGTCTGCTTCATGACTCCCTTGCGGAGGTCATCGAAAGTGATCAGCGGCGTTTTTGCAGTCGACCTCCAAGCGAACTCAATCCAGGAAATCTTTCCTTTACTCAGTTTTGAGAATTTCCCGATAGCATTGGAAGATGCTTTGATCCTTCCCGGACCAGCCGCAAGAAGTCCCTGGAATATGGCGACAAAGGAGATCAGGAAGGCGGCCACGCCAATAGCCACGCTGACGCCGAAACTTCGGGCTTCCCAAGGTGATGTTTGATTTGCTGTCGTTTCAATTAGAGCTCTGAGAAGGCATTCCGTGGAGTTGTCAGGACAGTTAACAGCCATGAAAGCCACACTCTAGAATATCGACGTGAACAATATACAAAGATTAAACAGTCAGCGTCAAATCAATCACAAGAAATAACATCAGCTTTAATACAAGAAACTCCAGCAAGAACAGAACAAGAACAATAACAACCTTGAGCACGAGCACGACCACAATCCTCAACAACACCACAACTCACCAGGGTAAGGTACAGTACAAGTAGTGAGTGAAATGTATGACAATTCAAAAGTGCGGGTCAGCAATCGTCACCGCCCTTGGTGTTAGCGCACATCGGAATGCTTTAGTGATTATCCCTGATTATCCCAATAGAAATGAGACCTTTTTCGAGTATGGAACCGTAAGCTCGCCTTTATTGGTAAAGAAGAACTCCGTTCTGATACACGCCGAGATGCGCTAACGTAGTATTAGGATGACGATTGCAGATCCGCAATTTGGGATTGTCATACGTTTCACGCACTACTTGTACACTGCCACAGCCGCACAACAACGACCAGCCCATCGCCTCAAGTCCAAGTCCAAGCTAAGCGCCGTTTAGGCGCACACAATCCCCTCGAGCAACCGACAACCGACGAATCACGGCGCCCTGTACATGTACACCCCTGCATATGCAGGACACCAGTACAGTACGGTACAGCACCGTACAAGGATCCAGCACGATGCCGCTTGACTGTGATCCCGTACCACCCATTGTGGTGGTGGCTGAGCGTGAAACACCAGGCAGGCAGATGTCACCGAACATGAATACTTTGCTGGCAGCACGAACATCGTGAACTCTACTTCCTAAGCTTTTCGATAAGAGAACAAAAGTACCCTGAAAATCTTCCCGTGTACTTGTAGCGAAAGCTTCATTGTTGTGGTCTCGCTTCTTATTACCGTAGGTGTCGGATCGTGCCGCCGGCCGGCTGATTAGAATTGTAATTAAATCCCCCAATACGGAAAGTTTCTGGGCGCTAATTAGAGTTCTGTAGGTAGCTTTGATGCTGCAGTGGGTGCTTGTTAGCCGCCTTGGGCTGGGTGCGGCCGGTCTTTGCAGTGGACCTAGGACGTAGGTGAACACAGAGCACCACATGAGGACATAATCCACTCTTACAATAACCATGATCATTGTTGCTCTCATAAAAGCGTACAACAGGCAGCAGAGCACTGCGCAACTACTCAAACAGTGATACCCAATATCCATTCATCCATCCGTCCCAAAATCCTTTCCCAAACTCCGCCATATCCAACATTGCCGGAGGGGGTATCATAAATCCAATATCCAATATCTCCTATCCAATCCAACTCGCACAACTCCTCTATCCACTTCCTACATGTCTAGCATCAAGTGAGCCATGATCAGTCCTACCTCAGTGGCGTGTCGGGAATGTCCCAGATGGATTTTGAGCTGTTGTCTTCCTTTAGTTCCGCCGATGCCTCTTGAGATGATGCTGTCGACTTGGTTTTTAGGGTAATGGTGGGGTATAGGATCGGTTGGTTGGTGTTTGTATCCATTCTTGGAGTCTCTAGCTCGAAAGTAGGACGCGGCACTTCCTTTGCGAAATTGTCGCCAGAGTGAAGGCCATGGATTTGGTCTTGAGACGTAGCTTGTGGATGAAACATGGTTGGTGGAACTGTGGAGACCAACTGAGCGTTGTCGTGAATGACTTCGACGTCGTTCCCGACCATTTGAGTAGAGGCTGAACCATGCTCATAGGTATGCTCCGGCTTGACCTCGGGAACGCTCGTGGTTGGTGGCGTGGCGTCAATGCTCATAGCTCCATCATTCGTGTTTGCGTTGTCGGTGGAAACGACAGTTGCTGGCACAAACACTGAACCGGATTGCTTTTGTGGGGATTTTTTACCACCTGCCGTTGACTTCGTCCTCGCACCAGTGGTCTTGGGCAATGGTGGTTTTTTGGTGGCCCGCGATTTGGTCTTGCCTGTCTCTTCTACCACCATCTGATCGGTATGGTGTTGTTCTTCTGTAGGCATTTTGAGCTTGATGCTGATCTTCTTCATGCCGTTGGTCAAGGCCTCCATGCCATCGTACCTAGCCTCACTCGATGTGCCGTCTTCTGATTTTCTCGTCTTGCTAGCTATTGTCGCGTTTGCTGAGGTTGCTTCATTGACTGTTCCAAGTTCTGGGTTCTGGTCAGCCACAGCTTTCGACTTCCGCGGACTGCTGGTAGCTGATTTCGACTTCTTGGTAGCTGGCGCGCGTGTCTTTTTCGCGAGTAATGGTGCTTGTAGCTTTGCTGCAACTGATGAACCAATACCAGAAGAGGTTGGCTTATTTGGGTCAAAAGTGTGTCCTTCGAGCTTCAAGTCCTGAAAACTAGATAGTACACTCGAAGCTGCACTAGAGCGACGACGTAGTCGAGAAGGCTCAGGAGCTAATGGATCGGGTAATTCACTTGCTGCTGTAATGGTCGTACGGCGGTTAGTCGTACGCGTCGCTGCTTTCGGCTGGGGAGTGTTGAGAATGGCTTGCTTTGGCTTTCTGTCTCTCAGTTGCATCTTCTCTTCCACGACATCCGACGAGACAGCCCTCACTAATGATTGTCTATCTCTTCTGGCACGACTATAGTCGGCGTTGAGCTCTTCATGGGTGCAACTGAGCGTCTGACGATCATCGGGGATGAGCAAGCGTGATAGCTCATAAGCCGCAGTCGTCCAGCCTACCTCAGGAGGTGGCTCCAGGGGAGCATTGTCTAGTTGCAGACGTGCCTCGAGTTGTGCGGACAAAGATCTTCTCTCTCTTGCAAACTCTGTCATCTTCGCAGTCGACGCATGCGTTGGCGAGGTGTATGTACTCGATGGCTTGTCTTTGGATTTGTTTGATAGCTGTGGTAGGTTCCCAGCAACTGTTGCTTCCAGGAGCTCTAAATGCTCTTTCGACCACCAAGCTGGGTCGTAGGTCATCCTCTCTGTAGTCAATGCTTCACGAACAAGACCGGTGAGACCGTACTGCATTTGTGGTTCCGCCTCTTGCTCCATGTTGTGGGTCAACCCACAGAGGTGACTTAAAACTCCGCTCGCCAACGCCCGGTCACTATAGCCTCCTTCAAGGACGCTGATAATGCGACCATCCACTCCCAGGCCAGGATGAGCGGACAGTTCGACGATATCAGTCGTGAACCTAGCATAGAAATCGGTTGGCACATTCACTTTGTGGCGTTGCATGAATTCGCTCTCCCATTCGCTAGCGTCGAAACCTGAGGAAACAAAGATGGCGGATTTCGGCTGTCCGCCTGCTTGCCGTATTTGATCGGAGTGATGCTGCAAGAACGAGCGAGCCTTCTCGAGCAACACGCTGTATTTTGCTTGATAAAGGCGCCAGAAGTCTGTATGCGACTGCCACGGTTCTAGGTGAACGTTCCAGATAGACTGGCCATGTGCAGTGTGGAGACAGGTGCTTGCGTTTCTTACTTTCTCTTCGTCGCCGTACTCGCAGGGATACGAGTTAATATCATGCAAACTGTAGTAACCTATTGGTGTTTTCTTGTGAGCAGGAGCACTTTTCGGATTTTGCATAGCATTCACAGCGCGATTGTGATCCCACGTTATAGATTGAGAACCGTCACCGTGATGCAGATCAAAGTCGATGATGGCGGCATGTGTTAGACCGTGGTTCATTGCAGCATACGAAATGCCTACATGTACGTTGTTCAGCCAGCAGAAGCCTGAAGGCATATCTGATGAGCAATGATGTCCAGGCGGTCGAATACACACAAAAGCTCGCCGGGCAGTCTCAGACTGGAAGACAGTATCGACGGCATCACAGACACCTCCCAAACATCCCTGTAGCGCGGCTAGAGAGTCTGCTGATAAATAGAGATCGCCAGAGTGCAAAGCCGGCAGAGTAGTTCCTTTTGTATCCTTTGTGTGAGACACAGGTCTGGTGAGCTCCTTTCGTCCCATTGCAAGGTTGGCCTCGGCCGTATCGCACATGATTTGTAGCCCCTCCATCCATTTCGTGCCGTGAACGCTGGTGACCGCTGGATGACTTAGAGGGATTGATCTTGTGGATTTGCGGATGGTGAAGGGAGGCTTTGGTATCACATCGGGGTTCTGGTCAGGATGTGGCCCATACTTTCCATCTTTGTGTCGGTCACCCAATCGAACATACGCAGTGCTTGCACCTAGTAGTGTTGCATGAATCCGTTCTGGTCGCTCCACAATAGAAGCCAACGCCGCCTTGGTGGATCTTGGTCGCGCGAATCGATGGCCATAACAAGAATCGTGAGTGAAAACCACCACTTTCGAGGCGGTGTTTGGATGTGTGCTTAACTCTTTGCGAAAATATTCCTTGGCTACTGATGATGGGGTCATTTTCGGTCGCTCTAAGGATTTCGTTCTTATTGGGGTCGCAGGATTGAGATTGGACGATGCTCTGCGGAATTGAGGCTGGTGTCCAGGTGTTGTACTGCCTGGTATCGAGAGGTTTGGTGCTGATTGTTTCCTAACGAGTCTTGATGTTGATGTTTCATGGTGTGGTGAGGAAACTGAGGGAGATCGGGAAGTACTTGTAGTGCTTGGGGTTGAAGCGCGAGAGCGTGGTGTCTTGAAAGGTGTACGGGATGGTGAAGATTCCAGGCGTGAGTTGTTTGTTCTGCTTGAGACATTCCTAGGAGTGTCACTTTTCCGTGTCGCAGTAGGAGTGCACACCAGCTCTGTAGCCTCAATAGATGGTACTGCTATATCTGGATCAGAATTCATTTTCTTTCAGAGCCAGTCCACGATTATTGTATGTCAACGGATCATGTCGCAGGCAGTGTTGAATTGCCTGAGTTAGACTGGACACACAACAAATCAACGTCATGTGTATGTGTACAGTAGCAAGAAAACGCGTCGTGGGATGAGCGCGTCAACAGAGTTTCCAACCCCCCTCACCATGCCCGCTTTGTTCATGCATCCACTTATTGAGTATAGCTTTTCCTCTACTGTACGAACAATTCTTACCCTACCTTTCCCACAATGCCAGTCTCAGTAAGCAGATCCAGGAATCAAGTCGATTACTCAGGTAAGGAATAAACTTGTGGTTCGGATACTGAGTCAACGTGAACAACCCATAGAGCTCTCACCCCATCCACTTTTAAGCCAACCTTCTCTACTGTACGCCAGTTCAATTTTGTATCACATTCGTTTCATTGTCATGGCACCACGAGTCCTGGTATTTGGCACCGGCGCGATTGGTGCTGTCGCTGCTTATATTTTGTCTCGGTCAATACCAGCCGAGAACATTGTTACAGTATGCCGCTCTAACTATGAAGTGGCCTCCCAAGATGGATTCAGGTTAAACTCAACGATATGGGGCAAAGACCTGGTGTTTCGACCTAAGGTGGTCCGGTCCGTGGAAGAAGCTGCTGCCCTGGAAGCATCCAAACCCTTCGATTACATACTCGTCTCGACGAAAATTCTACCTTCAGAAACTCCAACCGCACAAGCACTTAAGCCTGCTATCTCCAACTCTACTGCTATTGTGCTCATGCAGAATGGGATAGTGATAGAGGGCGATTATGCTCAGCTCTACCCGGACAATCCACTTCTTTCAGTCGTGGTCTACTTGCCTGTTACACAGGTGAAACCCGCTGTTTTCGAGCACGTGCATCTGGAATTGCTTCATGTTGGAACTTACCCAGCACAAGCTCCATCAAGCCATAAAACGGCTGCTCGTTCCTTTGTACAGCTTATAGAACAAGGTGGAGCAACAGTCCGGCTTCATGACGATGTTCAGCCAGAACGTTGGAGTAAATTGCTTATCAATGGCACCTTAAATCCCATCTGTGCCCTTAGTCGTTCGAGGACAGCGCTATTCTTACGATCTGGAGATGCTGCTCCGGCATTGTTCAGGGATGTGATGAACGAGATAGCAAGTGTTGCTCAAGCACTTGGATACACCAGTGTAAATCAGGAATCTGTTGACTACCAATATAAGAGGCATATGTCCTATGAGCCACCCGGGGTTGAGCCATCCACTATGGCTGACGCTCTTGCTGGTCGCCGGATGGAAGTTGATGCTCTTGTTGGGAATATCGTTAAATTGGCCAACGAGAAAAGTGTTACTGTTCCAATTCTACGTACACTCTATGTGCTTCTAACAGCCCTCGACAACAGTCTTTCGCCTGACGGAGCTAATAGTCAACGAGGACCAGATCATTCACCCGAGTCAATTCGGGCGTATATCAAGAATGCACCCCAGAGCATGATATCGACATAAAAAGTTGGATGGGTTGAGCACAGACCCTTTGGTTGGTAGATGCAAACACAGCCTTCAAACAATGAAGTGGACAATTCACCACTCCAAGTACCATTCATTGTCTGATCGTGACTGCTTACCACAATAAAGTACATCAATATAACAAGGACAATACCACAGATCCTATTCATAGCAGACTGTGGATCTTCTAAACTTAGCCAACAATTTCATACACTTTGATGTTAATGCTGTCAGCAATATACCTCCTACCGTACCGATCCACTCGGCGGCGATCTTCAAGTTGTTCGTTCATCTCAACCTCAAACATCGAGTTAGAACCTGTCTTACTGGCGTAACTTCTGGGCTCCACCAAACTTTTCGTCGTTATTGAGGATCGTATCCTACTAACATTGAACCATGTCTTACTCCCGTACGCCAGCTCGTAAACCAACCTCACAAGCTCGTGCCTACTCTCAAACACCGACGTCAATCTCAAATAAATACCAACATCCAGTCGTCGATACGGTTGGTCACACCAATCTCGATGACTTCTTCAGCCAACCGTCTGCTCACGAACTTTCAGTCGCAGACCATCTGTTCACAACCTCCGAATCTCGAGTTCTTGAAATCATATCCGATCTTCAACAACAAACCACAAAACAACTTGAAATCTGGTCACCCACATCCTCAGCCTATTCCGCCCAAACAAAAGAAAAGCAAAGTTCAACCTCTCCATGCCCCACACCATCAGTGGAAGTCACATCCCCGACACCAGACCTCAACATACAACCTCCCACATATGCAAAAGCACAATTCATCCCCGACACCGACCTAGTCAGTTCTCCACTCTATTTATCCTCGCCTATACTACCCTTCCTCACAAAATCCTCTAACCTAGCCACAGTTCTCAAATCAAAGTTCTCACGACGACGACACACTCGCCCACCACAAACCACCACACATCCTACCCCTACACCTCAACAAGCAAGCACACACCTTGAACAACATTCAAAACCACAGCCTCTATCCTCTCCCCCTAACTTTTCAAATCCGCAGACACGGCACCGAACAACTTACACAGGAACCACCAATAAACCCACTACCAAACAAGACGACAACAACAACCTATCCCCAACAAAACCGTCTTTCCAATCTTTCCTCAAACGCGTTCCAAATCCCACAGCTCGAGACCCCTCTTCCTCCTCAATTACACACATACGATCCCACAGCTCCGATCCCTCACCATCACCACCACCACAAACCAGCACAATAATAAGCACCACCCCCTCCTCAAAGAAAAACACCCTCACAACCCCACAGCAGCGCCAAAATTCCAGCAAACACACATTACGCAGGAAACCGCTCCCCCAGAGCTCGCCGCTACTCGTTCCGTTGAGCGCGCACCCTGCGTTCGCGGAAGTTCCGCACGTTGACACCAGCGGCGTGGCGACGAAAGGGGGTGGGGATGCGGATGTGGTGACCGGTTCGAAAGTGGGTGTGGAGGATGGATAGGTGGGACGGACGGAGGATCTGTTAACTCTGCCGCTGCCCTGTCTGCTGTGGCAGCTAGATGCTGAACATGTTTTATACATAATTAATTGAATGAATGATTGAATGACTAAACAATGCTATCATTGAGATGTAGTTCTGTTTACCCTACACATAGCAAAACCGCTGTTCTACAGCTTCGAACTACATATATACACTAAACACATGCCTATCCCTTCCTTTCACCGCACAGGTATCGCCAGCGATATATTCCCGAACCCACCATCCACAAAATCCCTGCAGTCCCGTCTCGGTACTAAGGGTGCCGGGCTTCCCGACGCAGTACTAGCTGTATCGAGGATGATGTCCATACTCTGGCCCGGTTTATGTCTGCAATTCACTTCTTGAACTACTGGTGACTTCTTCTCCACTTGTATCTTCCTCTCGTTGATTTCCTTTTCGAGTTTGACGTGTCCGCGCAAGGCGGATTGTTCCACGTTTATTTTCGACTCGGCTCTGGTGAGGAGGATCGTGGGTGCGGTATGGGAGGTGGTGTGCTGCTTGGATTGAAGGTGCGTGGTTCTGGCTGTTGTTGTTGTGATATGTTTTGGCATCGTAACTTTTGTGCTTGGCTGGCGCGAAAGCGAGATTTTGCGTGCAACACTAATCTCGGCTGCGGGTTTGATGTAGGCGATCATGGTTGGTTTGTCTTTTGATCCGCCCCGTGTCGAAGAAGGGCCTGCTATTACAGGAGGAGATAATGTATGTTTTGGTCGTGGTATGTGTCGGAGACATGCGGGTACAGTCGAAGAACGTTCTGGACCACGAGAGCGGCCAGAGCTTGATGTGCGGGAAATGTAACTAGCAAGGTTGTCCGTATTTGAGCGCGTAGTGCGAACGGATCGGAGTCCAGTCTGTCGAGCAAGGTTTTCGGTGGTCTGTTTGGGGGCATATTTAGAGAGGGGAATAAAGCGGGAGTCCTTGATCGGTACTGGAGGTGGAGAGGAAGACGATTCATCCGAAACTACAGCTTCCACAGTCACGGGTGTAAAAGCTGGTAATAGTGTTGGTCGAATGGAAGGTGATGCTCGTGACGCCACATGGTTGACGTGAGCTGGAATCATTCTTCCTGACATACTGGTGGTGATCGTACAGACCGGAGCTGACAACACCGTGTGATCAGTCTTTGGCGTGATCACCTCAGTGGTTCTCACCTGCAGAGGTGGGGACACTGGTGGTTTGGAAGGTTCAGATATCGAGGCAGACGCTGAGGATAACGATGTCAAGCTCTCAACGATAGCAATAGTTTCATCAATTTGAGTCGATGTACTCTTTGACGTCCGCTCATCGTCGTCGCATCGTAGCTCATCGGTCTGTCTCGTCGAAAGTATCTGATCTTGCAATAGCTTTCTGGCACTCGACTTGGAACGAGCTAGTTGGACTGCCTCCGATGGAGGCCTTGTCATCTCGAACTGCTGACCTGCTATACCTCTTGAATCACGAAAGCTTATGACGTCGAAGAATATTTCATTCCGGGAGGAGAGTGCAGGAGTTGTGTGAACTGCTTGGCACGCAGTGCCATCATGAGTCGGTCCGGACGGATCGCTGAGGGTTACCTGGTACAACGGTGGCGGTCGTGCCGGTACGGTTACCAAACGGGTGCGGCTCTGATCTGGTGACGGTGTAGAGCACTTGGACCTGAAAGAGGATGGGGTGGTCGGAAACAGCGAGTATTTTGAGGCGAGGCATGGCTGTGAGCTTGTGGCGGTCAAGCCGTGTCCCGACTTCTCAGGTGTTGGAGAAGTTGCGGGCCGTGTCAATTGAGGTACGACGAGATTATCCGTCTTCTGTTGC
>Ga0115846_100085_pt1 | contig 40206 bp, 46 predicted proteins | sample InSIn5gowninarea_2_FD_83860 | JGI IMG/M metagenome (GOLD analysis project Ga0115846, IMG submission 83860) | reverse complement strand
AGAATTCTACACATCGACCACGCAAGCTCCCTCCGTCCATGTTAACCACTTCGAGCCAGCCACATCTCCGAACGCTTTGTCATCCCGTCGTCCTTCCCTTCCTTTTGGAGCCTTGCTTGAGCTTCATTCTGTCACATTATGGAGAATACTATGTATCTTTTCAACGTCCACATACGCACGACTATATAATATCCCAAACATCCTCCGCAGCATGGCAGAACTTGCTACACGCCACACTCGCACTAAGCGAGAAATTGCTGATGCTGATACTGTCATCCTTGAAAGAATCGGCAAAGTCGTCCTTGCCCTTGGCCATGGCCCCGACAAACACGCACACGCTCTCTTTGGCGCCCAGATCCGCAATGTAGTCCCTGCAGCGCACGACGGGAGCGTCAAAGCTCAGCGTCACCTTGCGGCAGTTGGGCGGCAGGTGCTGCGTTATGGGGTTCTGGATGACCTTGAGCAGCTTCTCCTGGGAGGTGGTGCTGCGGATGGAGAGGCGGTGGAGGAGCTGCACCATCAGGCCTGCGAAGCGCTTGAAGGTGCGGGGGATGCGGACGGTGGGGGAGACCTCGATGAGGACGTTTTTGGCGGTGTGGATGTAGATTTGGAGGCGGCCGGCTTTGTTGATGGGGGAGTCGAGGAGGGTTAGGAGGCACTGTGGGGGATTGTCTCTTAGCCGGGATTTCTTACATCTGACGGACGGCCCGGACGATGAATGTGGTTACCTGGTGCGTGATATCGGGTCTTGCGTCGCTGATGTCGCGGTTCATCTTGCGCATGATGCCGATGTGCTCGTCGCTGTTCAGCAGCGTGTATTTTTCATCTCTTACCACACCTGGCCTGCCTCCAGCTGCTGGCCGAGGAGGGCCGTTGTGCGACGCCTTGTAGGTCTCGAGACTGGCGTTGGACAGAACGACAATCAGGCGTCTCGTGTCCTTGTCCGACGAAGGGATGGGGACATGCTGGGTAGCGACGAGCTGGGGGAGCGATGGAGGGGGAAGCGACTGGGTTCCTTTTGAGTAGCGAGAACATTGGTTAGCTGGTCACGGCGCGCGGGAGATATCTCGATATCGATCCACGAGGCAGTAGATTTAGTTTGTGCGCAGGATTGGGGAAATGGAACGAGACATGTTGAATGCCTGAGTGGCTCAGGTTGTTGAAACCCGCCTAATGATGGGATGGTGTTGTGTGAGGGAGTGGGAAAGGCATGGGGGGGTATTCGAATCAGTGTTGGACTGACTGATCCTCTTCGCCTCGCGGGCGGCGCCGTTTGTTGTTGTCGAGGGGTGCTTTCCCCGCTGAGTCTGGAGCTCATCTATCGGGTTGTCTTCTGGGGATGAGGACATGGCGTAGGCTTGTATTGTTATGAATACGCAGGTTGAGTGAATGCTGTTAATTCCGTGTCTTATAGAATAGAGTAGTAGGTTAGGTTGGGTTTGGATTGTCACTTTTTCGTCATCAAAAACTGGGAAATGCGTGTGGGGTTTGATCCTTCGGAAAGTGTCCGAGACCGGACTAGCACGAACTGTGGGTGGGGTTGATCGACGTCAATGATACATATCAGATCTTATGCACGCTCTCTATCTTCACCTTGGCTCAGACCAGCAGCTCTTCGGCCTTGACATGCTAGTCTGGTGGAAGTTAGGGGTCAGATCTTGTCGCTATTGAGGGACTATACGATCCAGTACCATGGCGTGTTCGGTCGGGTATCAATCATTTTACCGGGAAGTGGAGTATAACTTGGAACAAGTCGTGAGACCACTTGGGTAGAGGTCGACAGTCAGGTCAACAGGCACAGCTTTGAGTTGAACAAGCGACATCCAGTATGACTCAGCTCGTCGCAAGAGAATCCCTTTCTACTCACCGCACAGGCCTGTCTGCTTGATACCTTACCGTGGTGCTTCAAGAATCACAACCCTGTCTACTGCATTGCCCGTGCTACTTCAAAAATCTATCTCTGCCCTTGTGCTAGGACATTCATTCTCTCTCAGAGTCTTCTCGAGCAACGCTGTATCCAGGTATGCTCGAACCTGCACAATCATACCCCTTTCGTCAAAGCGCACCACCCAGCAATACACCATATTATACGGTTGTCCTACGCATACTCTCATCAGCACATGTAACCCTCCTCTGTAGAAATATAGCTGCTCGTGCAACGACATTCTACACCCTGATATGCCCTCAATCCTGCAATCTCCCATGATAACACCCTTTCCATGGTTGTGATTGTGGGTAATGGGAAGAGCAACGTACCATTCTCACACTCGGCATCCGCTCTCATCTCAGCCGTCGCCCACGCATCCTCCCCACCCCCGTGCACATGCCTTACCTTGATCCGCAACCCCGGCTCCTTGAGGATGCTCTTTAAACGGCCGAGGGTGCTGGACTGAAAGTCGGCGAGGGAGGCGTATTTACGGGACATGGGTGAGGTGCCTGCCCTGGTCAGATAATATTCAATGGCGCTAGAAAGCCAAAATATGCTTTCAAATGGTCATGAAGATGGATAGCTTGGTCACATTGTGTTCTATATGTAGCGAATCTCCCAAGGAGATACGAGTATCCGGCTCTGAGAGCCTGCGGCATTGCTTAAGCAGTCTTTCTACTCCTTGCAAGCTGTTGCAAGCTGCAATCTCCGCAAGACGCACTCGGATATCAAGCTCTTCGCCATCGAAAGGCCGTGTCACAAAACCAACGAAAGCATTTCGCGGGAAACAAGAGCCCCAAATCCACCCGACGAAGAACAAGACTCACCCATGATAGTCCAGTCAACATGCGCATCCACCCTCGCGAAGAATCTGCTATATTCACCTCTTCCCATGTGCTCGAAGAGTCTGAAGATCTCATCCTTGCTAGGATATAAGGAGGCCATTACGGCAAGCTGAAGGCGGAGAGTACTTTAGTCGTGATGGTTTCTTTGCGACACTGGCCCCTTTGTTAGTGTACGACTGCAGTGGAGCAGGACGACTGGAGTGTTGGTGTATATTGCGTGTGTCTCTATTGCATGGCGATGATGGCGAGCCTCAGATAATACCTAGGTAGATAGACCTGTGGTGGAAATGAGGGGGCAGGTATGCGGGGTTACTTAAAAGTCGTCGGAGCTTCCATGGACCGAATTGTTGCCCTGACGAAGACGACATGCCTACCAAGGTCAAGATCTCGCTCATCGATCGGTGATTGAGGGAGCATCTTCTCATCGTAGATTCTACAACAAATTCAAGCATCACCCATGGTCGTCGAACAGCAGTTCGATAGCAATGCACCCCGCGGCTACCCTGCCGAGGTGCCTTCCATCGAGTTTGGTCGCAAGAAGATCACAATTGAACGCAGGATCCGATGTTCAGAATATGATCCAAGCAAGAGATGGGATACAGGCCTGCAATATCCCTGTCTACGAGGTTATCGGCAATGCCACAGTACAATGCACTTCACATGTAAGACAACACAAGAGCATGACAAGAATACTCCCCCGGTCTATCAACAGCCAGGCGAAGGTCGAGGTGCCTTATTAAATTACTGTCCCTGCAGCCTCAATGCCTCCACCTCCGCCTGCAACGAGTCCAGGTCCGCCAACACATCCTTCGACGTTGTGATGGCCAAAGGCGCCACATCGTCGCCCGCGCCGACCTGCCCCTCAGCTACATTGGCCAACTCCGCGTGACTCGCCCGACGGGAGCCCGCGGGGCTCTGACTAACCATGTTCGAGTTCGAATGGCCAGTCTCGCTGCTAAGATTGCTCGAAGCGCGCCGGCGTGGGGGTGGCGGGGGTGCCATGCTTGTGCGACCCAAGGTAGAGACAGAGGATGAGCGAGAAGAGGAATCAAAAGGAAGGGAAGGACGACGGGATGACAAAGCGTTCGGAGATGTGGCTGGCTCGAAGTGGTTAACATGGACGGAGGGAGCTTGCGTGGTCGATGTGTAGAATTCTGGAGGAGGTGCGGCTAATCTTCCGCCAGGCCTCCGCGTGGGTGGCGGAGGCGGCGGTCGTGCTTTGGAGGAGCCGTTAACGTCATCAGAGGTTCGGCGGCCGGACGCAGAGTGTTGCGAAGTGATGCTGAGGTTGGAGTCGGCACGCGGACGCGGTGGAGGTGGTCGTAAGGGGTTGGAGCCGCGAGGAAGTGGCGGCTCTGGTACTGATCGATGTGGAGCATGTAGAGGTGTCAACGGCGAGATAGCGTCTGAGATCCTACGTGCCTCCCTGTTCTCATCTGTCGCGATCTGTCGTGGCGGGCCTGCTGCCGGTGGTGATAGAGGTGCAGGAACGCTCTCGTTGTTGATGGACGAGCTTCTCAACGGCTCTAGCAGCGTAGATACACTTGGTGCAGTTGGGGGAGGCGCTGCTGGAAGGTCGTCCGGTGCAAAATCGGAGAAAGATACTATCTGTGGAGTCCGCTGCTGTGCTAGTAGCTTACCATGCCGGGGCTTCGGAGGTGGAGGCTTAGCTCGCCTCACTGTCTCAGGGTTGACGGTCGACTTGTTCAGATCTTGGTCGTCTAGTATGTGATCCTCGTTTGATGTGAGGGCTGATGTGGCGTAGGATGCCGAGCTCGGCTCATGTATGGAATGGCGGGATAGTGAAGTTGTGTCTGTAACAATACTTTCGGCTGCAGAATTGGTGCTTGATGTGGTGGTCGTGCCGGGTGACACCGGAGAAACGGAATACGAAGCTGTACCGGTCAAAAGAAGACGCTTGAATGAATCCACGTCCATCGACGGTCGCCCAGACTTTGTTTCTCTAGTAGGTATGGGAGGTACTCTATCACTCGGCAGCTGCGACGTCAATCGGTCGTGCGTGTTCTCCATCGTCGCCAAGGTTCTCCCAAACGGATTGCCGAAACTGCGCAAAGCTTCAGACGGTCCAGCACCCTGGACTCGGTTCGCCGCGGTGTTCTCAGTCACCTCAACCTCTCGATATAGTTCTTCAGCACTATCTTGGCGGGACGAGTCACTAGCAATGGCGTTCATGTTGCTGTAAACCTGTACAGCGGGGGTGTCAGGCGAGAGAGATGACCACATATCGGTGCTCTCTGTCGTCGGAGGATATGATGGATACTCGTCATAGTTGTAGTCCGGGGACTGGATGGAATCTGGGGAGAGTGGTGGTGGTGTAGCTATGCGGACTCGTTTGACCTTTGTGCTCTTGCGGTCGGCACCTGACAATATTAGTATAGAGGTGTAATAGCGTGATTGGTAACGTACTTGTGGCTTCGAGCTCAGGGGCGGTGTTTAGTGATATCGGTGCAGCGTCCTGGCGTTGCCCTTGGCGGCGGAAGGGGTTGCCTGACATGGCAACAGAAAGGAGATGACCAGGTTGGGAGCATCATGCGTGATATCTCCTCTCGATACCGGCACCTGTCAGGGACATACCAACATACGAAGGCGCAGCAGCAGCAAGTACATGGAATCTTCACAAGCCTGCCACTGACGTAAACCAACTGAAGCTCTAGATCGACGCCAAGCAACGCCCCACCCTGCGCTGAGCATTCCCCGCGTTACGTTGTAGATCATCAACTTACACATCTTCAACCTCATTGCGCATTGCATACATTCAATAAGGTTATAGGAGGCTTGACCCGATGTCCGTAGAGGAACGAGGTTCGATCAGGGGACTGGTGAAGGATCGATGACAGGGGCATAGGACGAAGCAGTTACAGGTAGGAATGGTAGGTTCAGGTAAGGTCTGTCTTGTCGGTATTGGCATACGTGGGGATTGACGGCCCCCGTTGACTCTGCTTGCTCACCTTTTCAAACACCTCCGTGCTTCATGGGTCGCTTTGCTGGGTTTGCGGACATCTGTAGAAGGCTCCCCGGAGAAAATGAGGCGATATGCCAGGTATTGTTGACAGAGCAACACGAATGCCCATGGTGCACATGGGACGTAAAGCACGTTGCGCTAGACAAGCTGACCAGGCTTTTATCACTCGCGCCGCACACTCCCTAACGCTCACATCTTTGGATCGGTTCATTCTTTCCGTATCATCTTCGAGCGTATCTGCCCTTTTTCGCCCGTTCATCTCCAACTCATATGCAAGCGTGAGAGACCAAGGACAAGAGTTATTACTCAACTAAGAACCGACAGCACTAACCGTCCAGCGTTAATAACGCACTATATTAGTAGATCTTACTTAATATCTCTAGATCTGAGGGTCGAGATATTAAAACTTCCCTAGAAGGAGTTCGCCAAAAAGACAACCTAGGGCTGGTACCTAACTTTCCAGGATGCAATCTTGCTGTACAGCAATAGAGAATGACAAGCCAATGATCAGCGAAGTTAGCGGTGAAGAGCAAGTTGGAATCAATAACAATCGCGCACTTTCGAATCGAACCCTCGGTAAACTGCAGCTTTTTCAACAGAAGATGTGGGACGAGAAGAAGGCTACCAAGGCGGAAATTATTCGGTGCATATTGAACATGATGCACTACTGGCATTTCGAGGAGATGGAGCAGAAGATGATCATCAGCTTTTGCCATCTCACCCAAGGACAATTGGAGTGGGCGCTGGAGCGTGAGCAGCTCTACCGTCAACGATATTTGCTCTTGCACCACAACAAGGGCGAGCTCCTGGCAGCTAGCGACGATAGCGTGCTCAGCTCCGCCTTGGTTGGCTCCCTTGTCACACATCCGAGCTTCGACTGCATCAATCGCAACGATGGGCGCAACATGAAGAATTGAGCAACCTGCGCCAGGCACTGCGATGCATACGAAGAATGACCCTGCGATCAACAAAGTGAGCGAAATCAAACAGTGGTGCCCCATGCTCAAGATGATGGTCGAGCCCGTTCTGATGGTCTGTGCCCACATCATTCTCTACTCGCTTGGGGACGAGGTTGCGCGTAAGTTTTTTGAGCGAACCCACCGGAGTCGAAATCTGTGGCATTGTGCGTAACATGATGATGCTCCATAAGAATGTTGAGGCATGCTTCGATGCTGGTCAAATCACCTTCTTGCCAATCCGAGGCACCGAAAATAGCGACATACCAGAGTATGAACTCCACGTCGTCGATAAATCAATACTCGATAGGTCGGTCATGCGCCAGGATACTGCCATATTGAAGGAACGTGGTACCACTTGGAAGGTAGGACTGCTTTGATCCTTGCTGAGCCTACGTGTACTAAATTTGTTCCCAGGATCTTCTCGCTACCCCAGACTCTCGTCGCCTGCGATTCCGGAATGACGAACGGCCCGGCAGAAGGAACATGATGTTTCAAACTTTCACGAGCGTGTTGTTCGCGCGCCGATTCCAGTTTGATCGATGGTGGAAGAGCATGCAGCGTGTTCACCGACGTGTCGTGGCTGAACAAGAAGGAGCGACGGTTTGTGAGGTCGGAACAACCGCACCACGATGACATGGACGCTGCCGTGAAGACGCTTACAAGCGTCAAGGTCCAAGTCATGATGGATAGCAAGCGTGACTTTGACGAGGACGACGAGGAAGACGACGAACAATCCTCGGACTACATTGCTCTAGCGCCGATGGAGCCAGAACTCGACGATTGGAATCCTCTTAGGGACGGACTGAACCCGTTCTTTGTGTAATACTACACCAACTGCAGCCAATGAGGAGATTCTACGTGCACCGGATATACGGATTATTCCTGACTTGAATGCATCTCGCCGAGTCACAGGCGCGTCAGATTTCGACCAGTGTTCAGAGCTTAAGCATTCTAGCCCTGCGTGCGGAACTGACCTTAGCGACTCTTCGGAAGGGGCGCAAACTCACCGGAACAATTGGCTCGAAAGAAGATGATGAACAGCCACGTCCTTGAATAGCGCCTGTGTCCAATTATTCGTACAGCTGTAATCGTCGTACCGATGTAGAGCCACTTTGGCTTGAATCAAAGTTTAAGTACAACTATATGCCTGTTTCTGCGAGCCTCCTTACATGGATAGAAAGATGCTCGCTCGTGGTGCTCTTGTTGGACTTTCATCTAAGGACAGAAGTGTACGGCAGTGACCATCTCGTGCATGACAGCAAATTTGAAGTGTCTGGAATTGCTTGTACAGCCTCAGACAGAGCTTGATATAATGGATTACTGTGTAGCCTGATCCAGACGCTTGTTCGTGGGTTGCTGCCTCCTTCCTGAATGGGCCCGAGCGCCGACGAGCTGTCAGCAAAGGCGGGGAGTCACACGTTCATGATAAGTTGTGTACATTATCAGACGACAACTGGTTCCTACCTGCAATTCAATATACGCTCACTATCGAACAGGTATCCTTGCTGCTGACATTGCAATGACTCCCTCCACGTTCGACATACAGGCGGTGCGCCAACGCTTCCCCGCACTGGAACAACCTCAAGTATACTTTGACAACGCCGGCGGAAGCCAAATCCTGGGAGAAGTTGCAGATTCGTAAGCGTATTCAGTGCATTGTGTACCTATCATCATGAGCCAGAAGGGTACCTTCTTATGCTTCATTAAATCAATGCCGATAACGATATTATGTTAGCATAAAGGATTATCTATACACCAACAATGTTCAGCTCGGTGCCACGTACAACGTTGGAAAAAGATCTACAGAGGCGTATGGCAAGGGTGTCAAGGCTGGTGCCGAATACATCAACGCATCGCCAGACGAGATCGGTACGCTATGTCACCACAAAAAAAATGAAAGACGCGACTAAGACCCATCACCAGTAATTGGATCATCAACCACACAGCTCTTCCGTAATCTCTCGATCGCCTTGCTCCCAAAGCTAGCAGCTCAGCCTGCTGCCGAGTTTGTAATATCGACAGTCGATCATGAGGCCAACGTAGCTTCTTGGGTATTCCTGGCCAACACCCTCAACCTCACCATTAAATGGTGGAAGCCCACAGATTCCTCCACGAATCCGCATCTGACACCAGAATCTCTGAAGCCGCTCCTGTCCGAGAACACGAGGCTCGTCACTTGTACTCACTGCTCGAACTTACTTGGCACGATCACTGACGTCCAAAGCATCGCACGCCTGGTCCACACAATCCCAGAAGCCTTGCTGTGTGTGGACGGTGTTGCATTCGCACCGCATCGACCAGTCGATGTTAAGGCACTTGAAGTTGATTTCTATTGCTTTTCCTGGTACAAGGTCTATGGCCCTCACGTGGCACAACTATATGCGATACGAGAGACCCAAGACCGAGCCTTGACGAGCTTGGGCCATTTCTTCAAGGAAGGGTGGACTCTTGAGGAGAAGCTGGGCCTCGCAGGTGCCAGCTACGAACTCGTCCAGGCTCTGCCAATTGTCGCGGGCTATTCGACGAAAGTGGGCTGGGAAGGGATCATTAAGCAGGAAGAGGATCTCCAGGAAGTACTCCTGGGATACTTGAGGAGTAAACCGGACGTCTACAAGATCTGGGGAGAGCCAACTTCGGATCCGAAATTGAGAGTGCCTCTGGTCAGCTTCACCGTGGCAGGACGTGGCCCGAAGGAGCTGGTGGAGAGTATCGAGAGGAAGAGCAATTTCGGTTTCCGGTTTGGTCACATGTATAGTCTCAGGCTTGTGGAGAATGTTTTCAACATTGACGGAGCGGAGGGTGTCGTAAGGATAAGTATGCTGCACTACAACACAATCGAGGAGGTGAAAGGGTTCGTGGAGATATTAGATGCAGAGGTTTGTGGAGCAAAGTAAATAGACCGACTGCCCATGGCGGGATCGTAGATTGCCTCTACTCAGTCTGCGTGATACAGCAACAAAGAGATTGTGACCACTGTTTCTCACGTCGAGTGTTGGTGCTTCTCCTTCTTGTATATCACTTGCATGTGCCTCGGCATATCTTCGGAGACTCTGGCGATACATAATCAGAGGCTCTTCGTCGGCTGGTCTATCGATACAGCATAGCAGGATTCGGCATGTTCAAGCAGCTCACACGACGACCATGGGTCTGTACAAGCTGTCTACGCCAGCAACGCAACAGAAGGAAGCTTGTCGGATTCGCTGCGGCCGCCACGCGCGAAGACACACCCACAATCAATCCCGCATCCTTCGGCGTAGACGAGACAAAAGATGACAGTATACTCCGGAAAATCTTCGATTCGCGACCGTTCTGGAAGGACTTTGCGACAAGGAGCGGCCATGCTGCCACTGGGCAAAGAGCAGGATTGTTACAGAACCGATACCTGACCTCGCCTGCGGGCTTCCAAAAGTTCTCTCACGACGCTCTTCAGAAATGTCGGAGGATTGTATCGAAGGTGCTCGCGGCCCAGAGCGTCGACGACTACCGATCTTTGACACGCGACTTGGACCGCCTCAGCGATCAGCTATGCCGAGTGATAGACCTCGTCGACTTCATACGGAACGTCCACCCCGATCCACGAGTACAACATGCCGCAACCCAGGCCCACTCTCTGATGTACGAATACATGAACGTTCTGAACACGACAAAGGGCCTCAATGATCAGCTGCAAAAGGCAGTATCAATGCCCGAGGTCACAAGCTCATGGACTGAGGAAGAGACGGTCACGGCGAGGATACTGCTCAAAGACTTTGCGCACTCTGCGATCGCAGGCCCCGAAGCGGACAGGGAAAGATTTGTGCAGCTGTCGAACGAAGTCGTCCAGATTGGTGCGGAGATGCTGGAGAAAATGGCACCCGAGAAGTTTGAGCTCAAATTTAGTAGTAGCAAGTTGAAGGGCATGGATCCGATCGCTGTGAAGAAGTTGACGAGATGGGGCACCACTTCAATACCGACGCACGGACGGTATGCTGAGTTGGCGCTGAAGACTGTCGAGGACCCAGAAGTACGGCGTGAAATATACACGGCCAACCGCACGGCGTCCAAAGGGAGCATCGATCGAGTAGAGCATCTGCTGAAAAGCCGCGCCGAACTCGCCAGGTTATCCGGCCATGAAAGCTTCGCCCATATGACACTCTCAGACAAGATGGCCAAAACGCCCGAAGCCGTAAACCAGTTCCTCGAAGCCCTGGCCACGGACAACAAGACCCACACCACCAACGACCTCTCCGACCTGCTCGACCTCAAACGCGCCGATGCCCGCGCCACCGACTTCCCGAACCAGATCAACGCCTGGGACCGCGCGTACTACACGCGCCTCCTCCGCTCTAACCTGAACGCGCACAGCCGCCCCTCGGACCTCCTCTCAGCCTACTTCTCCCTCGGCACCGTCATGCAAGGCCTCTCCCGCCTCTTCTCCCGCCTCTACGGCATCCGGCTCGTCCCTCGCTCCCCACTGCCCGGCGAGACCTGGAACGACGACGTCCGGCGACTGGACGTCATCGACGAGACCCTCGGCCACATCGCCGTCATCTACTGCGACCTCTTCCAGCGACCCAACAAATCCCCAAACCCGGCCCACTTCACCCTACGCTGCTCCCGCGAGATTGGCGCCTCCGAGATCGCCGAAGCCGGGCCCTCCCTCCTGTCCTCCCCGACTCTCACCGACCTCTCCGCCGCCCTAAACGATGGCATGGCGCTGAACCGCGACCCCGCAACCGGCACCCTCCACCAACTCCCCACCATCGCCTTCATCTGCGACTTCCCCGCCCCCGCCCCTTCCTCCGCGCAGCCCACTCTCCTCACCTTCCGCCAGCTCAGCACCCTCTTCCACGAGATGGGCCACGCGCTGCACAGCATCCTCGGCCGCACGACGTTGCAGAACGTGGCAGGCACACGCTGCGCGACCGACTTCGCAGAGCTGCCAAGCATACTTATGGAGTACTTTGCCGCGGCTCCGGAGGTGCTGGGCCTATTCGCGAGGCACTGGGAGACTGATCGGCCTCTGGACGTGGGGCTAGTAACCAGGGAGCTCGAGGCGAACAGGAGGTTCCTCGCCAACCAGGAGACGGAGGCGCAGATCCTGTTCAGCGTGCTGGACCAGCGATACCATTCCTCTGCCGTGCCCTCCTTCTCCTCCTCCACAGGGGCCCAAGACGGTGGTGCTAATGGTCACAGCAAAGCCTGGAGCAGCACGGCAGTCTACCACTCCACCTTCACCTCCCCGCTCTTCTCCTCCATCCCCGAACCCGAAGGTACCTCCTGGCAAGGTTTCTTCGGCCACCTCTTCGGCTACGGCGCCGTCTACTACTCCTACCTCTTCGACCGCGCCATCGCCGGCAGGGTTTGGGCTGACGTCTTCCGCGACACGGACAAGAGCCGCGGCTGGCTGAGTCGGGGGGTTGGCGGGGGCCCGCTGGACAGGCGCAACGGGCAGAGGTATAGGGATGAAGTGTTGAAGTGGGGTGGGGGTAGGGATGGGTGGCGGTGCGTTGCGGGTGTGTTGGGCGAAGGGAGGGAGTGGATGGCGGAGGGGGGTGAAGGGGCTATGAAGGAGGTTGGGAGGTGGGGTGTTGGCGAGAGAGGGGGCGCGGGGGCGCCCATGTGAGATGTCTTGTTTCTTGAGTGACGGAGGCTACGTGATCCGTATGTTTTGGGCTAGGGCGCCGGGTCGAATATAATGCAACATGTAAAATAGACGAAAGACGAAGAACAACTCATCCAGCTATCCCAATCGAATGCAGAAAAACGCTCATCTAAATCAATCAAGCATAATCACCTCCGGACCGGCCTGCTTGATCTTCGGCCTGTCCTTGTCCACCTTTTGCTTGGGTCTGCTATTCGGCGGTGGGACCGCAGGAGGTACAGGAGTAGCAGCAGTAGCAGCAGTAGCAGCAGCAGGGGCAGCAGAGGCAGCAGGAGCCATGCTCAGGCCCAGCCCCACGCTCGATGCCATCGATGTCACAACCTCGCTCCTCTCGTCCTCGGCCTTCTCAACATCCCCGGCCGCATCGCCATCACCACTATCGACCACCTCGTCCTCCTCCACACCATCAAAACCCCTGACAAGGCCGTCTAAGCGGCTCAGGATGCCCTCGATAGCCCCAACACCACACGCCACGCCAGACTTCAGGCCGACGACCTCCTGCGCAGCCTCATTCGCCCAAAACGTTTCCAATGCTGCCTTCAACCGCTGACTTTTCACCAGCCCTCCAGGCGTCGTGACCTCCTCGACACACCACATGCGGGTGGACGGCACTGGAGAGTTGGAGTGGTGCTGCTGCACATGATAGCGCACGCTAAAGGCGCAGAGGGGTCGGGCGTAAGCGAGTTGATAGGTCGTTGGTTCGCGGAGGTGCACCGTGGCGGTTCCAGAGAGGGCAGTGAAGGCGCGGAGGACTGGGAGAGAGCTTGTGAGGGCGAGGGTGAAGTCAACAAAGGCCCTGGTGGAGGTGGTAGTGTCGGCGCTGGTGAGGCCGACGCTCGCTGAGGCAGGAGGATTGGGGTTTAGGAGCTTGGTGAGGAGGGGTCGAAGGTGGGTATGGGGGTTTATGTCGGCGGGGAAGAAGTCAGCGATGACGCTGGAGGTGGTGAAAGTGACTTTGGCGCTGAGAATAGGAGGGGCTCCCGTGTCGGGAGTGGCTGATAATGAAGCGTAGGCGAAAGTCATCTGGTCAAGGCTGACAGCCGTGCACCTGAAATTCCGTGATTTGACGAGCTCGAGATATTTTTGTAGTCGGCATAACGAGGCCAAGCGAGTTATGAGATCATCGACTACCGATGGAACCCCGAGAGGCGACTGAATGCGGAGTGCGAAAGCACCACTCTTGGAGAAAGCGGCATCCGCGCTCGGCCACTTGCTGAGGAGTTTAAAGAAATCGGCAGCCCCGCGCATGCTACCCTTGACGATATAGGAGATCTCTCCGGTCTCGCGGAGCTGCTCGCAAGATCTTGGTAGGGTCAGTGATAACTGCTCCGACACCAAGCTTGCCTCGTTTGGTGGCTGGCGAATGAGAGCGGAAGTCTTCAGATGTAAAAGTGGTGCGATTGCTGTCGCGTTCCACCAAGTTATCGGCGTTTCTACAACATGGGGGATTTCGAGTCGTTTCAGCCTCGACAATGTGAACTGCAGCGAGACGATCCACATGGCCAGACGCTCAATGCTTGTAAAGAAAGCGTCAGAGAGGTGCGAAAGGGTACCGGATGAGAAGCTTTCTGTCGGGATAGGTTTCAGGATGTGGATATCGTTTGCATTTTCTAGTGCCAGCTCCGTCTGAACCCCATACTGCGCGACCCACCATGAGACTTCGTCACTGGAGCTGATGGACACCACGATGACCCAGTTCGACTTTGGCCAAGGCTTGAAAACACGTATGTGATGCTGAGGCGGAATACCCGACTTGCCCAGCGCACTCGGCCACTTTACAGCCTTGAAGTCGACATTCCGCACGCGCTCCCAGCCGAAGCGCAATGCACATTTCTGGATAGTGCCAGAGGTCTCGACGACCCTGTAAGACAATATGACGCCAGCCGTCTGTTCAGTGGGATCTTGTAAAGTCTTCAGCGTATCTTCACAGTGGACTGAATTGACGGTAGGAGGAGCGAGTAGGAGGCGACCTGAAGTTGGCTCGATGCTGAGAGTTGTGCTAGACGAGAAAGGAAGAAGGATGGTTAGGTCTGCCGGAAGCGAAAGGCTAGCCGGACAGCTAGAATCGAGTAGCTTGTTCCGGACACAGGTGAGGATGTGAGTTGTATGTCGAGCGACCACCCTTTGTATAATAGCTTCGATGTTTAGCTCCGCCAGATCAGCTGATTCCAAATCAGAGGAGCCAGCATCTTTGCCATTCCGCACCCATCTGACAGTGATTAACGGCTGTCTATTTCGACTGTGGTGTCGCTTCAGTCCAGGACGTTTGCCACTAGAGACGCCAATTTCTATCCAGCTCTTGCTGCCAGGCCTGTCAACCCAGTACTGAATCACTAGTGATCGGTGTAGCTGCTCCACACGTAATGATCCCACCCAAGTCGTGCGACTGAGCTCGTGCGCTTGCCGTCGCAGCACATTTATTTTGTAAGTAAGGACAAAGTCATGAAAAAAATCGTAGCAGCCGGACAATCCGCTCGTAGCAAGGACCTCATTGGCTCTTCCTTCGAGCTGTAAACGGAGCTGTCCAGCGGGTATCTCTGAGCAAGGACTAAACAGAAAACGAAAATCAATAAAATAAAGCTGCTGGTTAGCATCCTCGTTTCCGATAGACAGGTCCACTTCAAACTCGGTCGCGACCGAAAAGGTAGCCCGCCCAGAAGAAATTCGGAACGTTCGGAAATACGGAGGTAGGGTTTCGTGTAAGTTAAGACGAATGTGTAATAACGTGTTTATAGTTGTGAGAATTTGGAGCAGTTTCGATGCTGGAAGAGGATCAGGTACTATGTAGTTGAGCTGTGTGCAGTGTTAGCAATCATCCATCTCAAGACATAGACTGCATATGGCATACGTCTGGCATGCGGGATGTTTGGCCATTTGACAAGATTTCGAGTGCTGTTTCGATATCCGGATTGGGGATCTTCTCTGGATGGAGCTCTCTTTTCATCCTTCCCATCATGTCATCTGCATTATTGAACATGGCTTCCTGCTGATTCATCCAGGCGAAGACATCTATTGTCTTGCTGATTTCACCAACATGTCGGCTCCACTGAAGCATAACCCAAAGCTTCAAGAACCTGTCCTTCTGTTTATCGGCGAAGTTCAGCCATTGCACTCGCTTCTCCGCGCTTGCGGGCGATATTGTCGCGGCATTGATCGAAGGACCGCCATTGAGGTGTGTGTGATCACGAACTTCTCGAAGACTTGTGATGGTCTCGCTCAAGCCGGTATAGCATTCTTGAGCGACCCTCTCGAAGAGCTTTGACAACGGCTGGTAGTTTGAGGTGACTTGTGCAATTTCGGGCGGCAACTGTTCCAGGTGGTGTCCAGGTGCAGGCTCTGACAACATATCCTTAACGGCCGAGGGCATGACTCCATTCGTCTGAGGGGCAGGCTGCGACGCATGGAGCTTGTCAATACCTCGCGTTCGTGCATCGAGCGTTGGTATATCTCCATTCGGTAACGAAGGCAGTGCTGGCTCCGACTGATTCTTTCTCACTTTCGCAGTATCGTTGTGCTTCAATTTTATTGTATCGTGCTCAGCCATGAGTCTCCCTGGCATCGTTCCGACTTCATTTCTCGCCGCGCCCTCTATACCGATACCAACAACCTCACCCCTCGACCCCAACCCCTCTGCCGTGCCCGAACGCGACGAATATATCTTGATGGCCGGTACCCGATTGATCCTACTGCGAGAACTTCTTGGTCGCGAGCTGAATTACTCCGAGTTCGTCCGCATCCCAGTCGTGTCACCAGCCGACAATGCGTGACGCCCTCGAATGGTCACGGGAGAACTGGACGCGGTACTACTTCTTCATGCGATGGACCTGGAGATGGAGGCTCCTCCGAAAGCGACGTCGAGGGTCGTGGCCGATCACGGACGCGCTCGGCAGATGCGACAAGGTGACGGGAGGGTACGGACCCAGTGTTTACGTGGTCGCGGCAATGTGTGCGGCGTGAGGAGACGAGAACGAGCAATAGTAATGAAGAGCAGGTGGAAGGAAGTTGTTGTTAGAGATTATTCAAGCGGTGAGTCGAGTGATGTCAGACAAACCGCCATTCATTCACTTAAGTTCACATCGGGGACGGGTGTTTGCTGCGTCTCCGTCCGGTGCCTGTATCCGTATGCTTGGCAAGGCTGTTAGCGTCTAAACCTCCCCCGGACTGTGGCTCTCACGATCGTCACCCTGACTCGACCACTTGTGCGCCAATTCCATGTCTTCTTCAATATCACTTTCCACTGCACCGTCAGATTCAGCTTTCGTATCCTAGGAGTATGTATGCACTAGCATAGACCTCTACCCTCTTTGAGACGATTCAGTATGGTTGCAGCTTGAGAGAATCATCGCTGGTAGCAGTCTAGTAGATCCACCACTGAAGCACCGACCACAACGCCACCTTGGCGCTCTGAGCTGATTGCAACACGCGCATCTCCAACATGATCAGAGCGTCTCATAATCTATCGTGGAAGTAGCTATCCTGGCTCGTAGGCAGACATGTTGGAACCTCCAACACATCGCGGTGAGCCGCAGTATGCAGGCGAGGACACTCGTGTCACAAGCTCGAAAGAGTTAGCAGGCTGGTACTGCTACGCTTTTGCAGCAGAGGTCTTCGTGGTCTGCGGAATGGGTAAGGTCGATTGTTGGTTTCGTGTTTGGCCCCCTATTAAACCGCTTGTAATGCCTTACGTGGGAAAAGAGGAAAGAGCGGGAGAAACATGAGGATTATAGACTTAATATGTTTTTTTACGCTATGCAATGACTAAGCTTCGTTCAGGCTCGTTCATACCCATCACACTTGAGCAGCTCGCCCGAGAGAGCGGCGTTCTGGCGTCCGACAAAATCACGCCATGCCAGGCGGACCTTCAATCACTGGCCGCCTCTTCCACCTCGAACAACGTGACACAAGACCAATCTCGAGCAGCTAGCGCGAACCAGTGCATAGTGTTCCTCCTGGGCACCGAGATCAATACCGCCAGTTTCGCCATGTATACCTTCTCAATGAGTGTGCTGTTACAGTCTCTCCTCATCATCTCAATGTCAGGTGCCGCCGACCACGGCCGCTTTCGCAAGACGTTGCTTTTGAGTTTCGCTCTTATCGGTTCCACAGCCACGATGCTGTTCCTTCCGATCACGACCAAGGTCTATGTTCTCGGAGCTCTACTTGCCATCACAGCTAATATGTGCTTCGGGGCGTCCTTCGTGCTTCTGAATTCATTCCTTCCCCTGATCGTGCGGTATCATCCTTCACTGCAGCTCGTCAGCCTAGAAGAGTCCCTGGAAGACTCTCTCGGTGCGAGCACTAGCCGTGTTAGCCGTGCAAGCATCGATATCGAAGAAGAAGAGATAGAGACGACCGACTCCGAAGTCGCTCTCCTACCCTCTGCGGGTCCCGCTTCTGCACCGTCGGATCCCACAAAGAACAAATTCTCTCCGGAACTCCTCCTCTCCACCAGAATATCCTCCAACGGCATGGGCATCGGCTATATCGCCGCCGTGATCGTCCAAATCATCACCGTGATCCTCGTCAAACTCACCGGCGGATCCACCTTCTCCTTGCGCCTCGCCCTCTTCCTCGTTGGCGCTTGGTGGCTCCTCTTCACCATCCCCTGCTTCTTCTGGCTACGACCGCGCCCCGGACCACCGATGCACGCACCACAAGGCGGTACGGCGAGGACGGCCCTCGCGTATGTAGGACATGCCTGGTGGAGCCTTGGTAGGACGGTCATGCGCGCCAGAAGGCTGAAGGACGTATGTCTGTTCCTGTCGGCATGGTTCCTGCTCAGCGACGCCATCGCCACCGTTAGCGGCACCGCCGGTAGGTCTCTCACCCGTCCTATTTCCAAGGGCCACCAGCTAACACAACCACTCAGTCCTCTTCGCAAAAACAACTCTCGGCATGGCAGCCGCCTCCCTCGCCCTGATCAACGTCGTGGTGATGGCCTTCGGCGTCCTCGGCGCCCTCATCTGGCCCCGCATCTCCCGGCTCCTCTCCCTCAAGCCGACACACACTATCCTGCTCTGCCTGTGCCTCTTCGAACTCATTCCCATCTACGCGCTTCTCGGCTACATCCCCGGGGTCTCGCGCGCGGGTTTCGGGCTGAACAGCCCCTGGGAGGTCTATCTGATGGGCGCAATCTACGGGCTCGTGCTTGGCGGCATCAGCAGCTGGTGCCGAGCTGTCTTCGGGGAGCTCATCCCTAGAGGTGAGTCCTTCCAGAAGCCAAACCCTTTCCTCGCCTTCCACAGTCCACATTGTTACCACTTCGAGCCATGTTGGTACGGGGATTTACTCTGTTGCTGGTCCAACCGGCGCTGGAGAAACTGTGCTACGTAAGATGCTCAACCAGAAACAAATCTGACGCCGCAAACTGTGCAACACCCAGGCTTCGAAGCGACCTTCTACAGCCTCTACGCCATCACAGACAAAGGCTCCAGCATCTTCGGTCCCGCTATCGTCGGCGCAATCACAGACGCCACCGGCGAGATACGTCCCGTAAGTCGTCTTCCTGCTTCCTCACCCCATTCTTCCTCACCTCGAAACCTTCATTCCTCGAACCCACCCGACCCTTACTGACGGCAAGGTCCATCCATAGGCCTTCTGGTTCATCGCAGTCCTGATCGCGGTCCCTTTCCCGCTCATGTACTTTGTCGACGTCGAGCGTGGCAAGAGCGAGGGCGCTGCTCTGGCCGCCGAGCTTGAGCTTGGGGGCTGAGCGTCCCAAGGTTCATCGCGTAAAGGTCTTTCTCTCTTGTCATGTATCTCTTGCACTTCCCAGCAGTCTACAGTTCTTCCACACATGGATAGGGTTCTTACATTATATTTCCGACAATTAGCCTAAGGCGTCGACACATACATCCTTCGTGCATCACCGTGGTATCTACAGAGGATGGACCCTCGCATAAGCCTGTCTGGCCTTGTGGCGCGCCAGCGAGGCTTCCCCCCTCGTCCGCACCCGTCTCAGAAGCACTTTCCTCCGGCCTCTTTCCCTACGCTCTCCCTCTTCACCCCTAGCGCGCTTCACTAACTCCGTCTTGCCAACCAACCTAGCTCTCCACCGCTCCTGGTATTCCAAGACTGCCCCATCAATCTCGTCCGCAACCTTTTGGCCCTCCACCCCTGCCACGACTTCGAGTACAAACCTCAATTTCACGATCGCCACCTTCCTCCCTTCCTTCATGTCCCTTGCCAAGCCCGCCACAACAAGCGCCCGACTCATCATCGGCCCTACAGGCGCGTAATGCGACCTCAGGAAGAAGAGGCACCGCACAACACAGCTCCAGGCGCTGCCGCGGCTGAAACGGCGCGAGGTTGCGAAAGCGAGCGCGGCTTCGTGGATTAGGTGGATTCGCTGGGGGGTAAGAGCACATTGCGGGTGGTGTATGCGAGCTCCTGCATGTACGTGGGCGCCAGGGTCTGAAAACCAGAGTAAGGCTAGGATGCGCTTGGGATGTATCGCGCTCTTGGGCGCGGAGATCAAGTTCAAGAGCAGTGAGGGGCACTGGCTGAGATGGAGGCGACGATCAAGATTAAAGACGCGGAGGGCATGCTCCGGATGGCGGGAGGCGTGACGTTCGATGAACCGGACGAGGAGTGGCCGATGGCGAATCGTGAAGGGAGAGTCAAGCGAGCGTTTCAGACCACGAGCAATGGAGTCGAAGAGTCGCCAGTGGCCAAGAGCGATCGAGAGTGTAAGGAAGTGGTTGATGGCGGTTTCGGTCGGGAGGCCGAGATGAGTAAGGGCGCGTATGATGCTGATATAGCTAAGGACGTGTTTTGCTATGTGCTCAGAGTGGAAGAAAGGTTCGGTGCGACAGACATGGTATTCTCGTTCGATGAGGCGGACGATTCCATCCTTGGATATGGACATCGCCGGCATGACGAAGGCCTCGTCCGAAGAACCTATTTTGTGGGTGGCTAGATGAGAGCCATCATCTAGAGCTTGTGCAGGTATGTTAGTCGTAGCGTCTGGGTGGTCGGACATCTCCATAGACCCAGTTCGATCCTTTCGTGAATGACTTGGACGCTCAAGAACTTCGACCGGGGTTGTCTGCCCATTTTGACACGAACCGCCGTGGGTGGACAGGGCGTACATCTTGTCGTGTGTTCTTCCAGGCACGAATTCCGCTGGCCCGGAGGTCATCTCCTCCTCGACAATGTGATGCTGGTTTGCTTCTTCAGGAAATAGGTCTTCCACTGCGCATTCAGGCCCACCGGTCCGAAGCCCTTCTCCCAATTCTGTCACGCTCCTTCGAATCCAATGCCTGAGGAGGATCCAGGGAATTTCTTGCTCTTTCACATGACGGAACTGCTCCAAAATCTCCACGGGCTGCACACACCCGGAAAGACTCTCGAAAACATGGGACCAGGTCGATCCTACATACTGTTTACTCCACGCATAGTCGCATTCGCGCATTGCACCTAACAACTTATTCAGTGTTTCCAGATGCATTGCTCGTTGGGCATCGTCCTTCACCAGTACTTTACCAAGATGTTCTACCATCGTCCTTGCCCACATGGCCACATAACGTGGCCGATCGAGGCTCTGCCAGAAAGCTGCCATAGTGGAAGCATCCGAGGCATTATTGTTACCTGGGCAGAGAGCCAGAAGGTATGTCCCACAGCGAGCAAGAGTCGCCCCCCAACCGAAATCGGCTCCCAGCACTTGGTCACCCAGTTGGCGGTCGGCATAGGCTGATGCATGATATCTCAGAACATTTTCAATGAACACTTTTGTTGATAAATCTTTCGGCAACTCCAGGACATAGTCTAGAAACGCCTTGCAAATTGCCGTGTCTCTGTCAATGTGAGGTCGTAGCCGTAGTGGTTCGAGCACGCGCCAGAGATTGATGTAAGTTTCCAAGAAGCTACTCGAGGGACGGTGGTTTGCGATGAGGGCCAGAGTCTGCCGGACCGTGGGAACCAGTCCACGAAAGGAGCACCTTGGCTCACTCAGTTGAGCCTTGAAATGCTCGATAATGATCTGGCACTGTGAGTCTGATAGGACCTCCTTCTTGAAAGCATCAATTAGGCTTCGAAGCACGCGTCCATCTGCTAGGTCCAGGTTTGATTCTTGTAGGAATTCAAATAGTGAAGTCTTGGCCCGTTGCGCAATATCGACATCCTTGCTCGCCGCCGCGCCCTGAGCGCGATAGAGGCCAATCAGGTGCTCAAAGGCAAGCTGGCTGCAAGCTGACGCGTCCAGTGCAGTCGTGCGGAGCTCGGAGTTCAGCCGTCTCAAACCCGCAAGATCTGGAATGAGTGCAAGTCTTTTCTTGTAGTCTTCGACAGTCATGGGTATAGGCTCGACGGGTATTGGATATGATAAGGAATCTACACCATCATCGAGGCTCTCATTGTAGATGGGTTGCAAAGGTGCAGGAGGTTTGACATCCAGCCAAGATGGTAGCACTATAGCTTGCGTCAGCCACAACCCAGAACGATAAGAGCGCGCTCGTTGTACCAGGAAATGGTTTCTCGGGCCTCCCCTGCTTTAGTCCAGGTGGTTCCCATCTCCAGTCCGGCTCGTTAGCAGACCGCGCCCAAATCCCGCCGAACCATCCGGATGTTACCACCGGCTCTAGCAGTACCACACCACCAGGATCCGTCGCAAGGCTGTTCAATCGTCTCTTCGCAAGTCTTCGCCTAGCCTCCAAGGGCCCTGGTACGTTGCAGCCGAATCGTTTGCACTGTAGGCCTCGAGACGAAACGAAGCGATTGAATGTTTCGTGGAGCAGGCTGTCCGATATCCAGATGTGACTCAATTTTCCATGTAGAGCATTGTCGAAAGCCTTACTAGGGGCTCGCAGTTGCAATGGCATAGACACAACTCCTCACCACCTGCAATCGGAGGTAGCTTGTGGCTGTAGATGACTTAGCATCGTGGAGCTGTAGTCAGTCCCGCTCACAATGAATCGGGGAGTGTCCATTGGCTGTCTGGGACACAACGCACATAGCAACGTCTGCTCCTGGTAGCCTATGCTTTACATTGCAGTGGCTGATTTGGTTCATCAAAGGATGCTCTAGTCTAGAATGTTTGCTTCGTTCAATAGCAAGGCGCCTCGCTAATATGCAAAGACACGACCAATTACGGATATATCTGTGACAACCCCAATGCTCCAAGCCCATCATTCATCCGAGGCAGTAACCTTGACGCCCCTTTGCACGACCTGTTCCTTGAGACACTGCATGACCCGACTCCGCCGCTCTCGGCGAGCCATTAACGTTCTAACCTCCTCATCTGTAACCCTAGCAGCCTTCAGCCTTTTCTGCCCACTCGCTCCCACGGCCAACCGCGCCGATCGCCGAAGCGTCGACGGTTCGTCGTCACTGGTGTCAGGAGAGTAAGTGAGCTGGTACGTGCTTCTGCTGCCGTTAGTCTTGCTTCTTGAGCTCGGAGGTGTTGCAAATGGGCTGTTCTCTCTTCCACCGGTGCCACTGCCAAGCGACATTCTACCCAGCGCTTCGTCAAGCGTGGTAGGTGTACCACCTCTCGCTGACCTTGCGCGAAATTTTAGCTTCTTCATTTGCGCCTCTAAAAGATCTACATCTCCGCTTTTCTGCTCCACCATCCGAGTCATCTTGGCTATAGTCGTGACGACAGCTTCCACGGTCGGCATTGTGCTGCCAGTCTGGTTCTTACTAGTCCCGGCATGTGAAGAGGCAAGACGGGCCTTGAGTAAAAATGCTGCATCCTCGGCGTCTGCAAGCTGCTTCTGGAAGGCTGCAAACTCCTTCCGCAGATCGGCAAGCATAGTACTCTGCTCGCTTGTGAGAAATTCGACACGAAATCCAGCAGTGCCAGAATTTGTGTTCGGCGCTTGTCGAGCCCGAATGAGCTTCTGGAGGTCGTGATGCCGAGAGTGCAATTTGGCCAGGTCGTGCTGAATCATTTTCAACTCGGCCACCTTTTCCTTAGTGCCTTCAGGACGCTCAGCTTCTAGCTGCTCTAGCAGACCTTTCTGGATGACAGCTAGATCCGCAATCTCGATGAGACACCAGTCGTCATCGTTCTCGAGGTCTGAACGCTCACGTCCTCCGTCGGGAAAAAGCTCTGTGTGTCCTTTGATGAACGAGGATAAGCTCCGTGCATTGAGACCGAGTGTGTCGATCATGGAATTGATATCCCGATAAACCTTTTCAGCCTGTGCGGCGAGGCCGTCCCCAGCCACATTACCGACGTAATCTTGGTGCGCCAGGAACGGCGCCAATACCTTAGTCCGCTCAATCGGTTGTGCGAGTTCTAGTCGAATCTTTTCATCCGAGTCGTCCACGAACTCTTCGGCTTCAGACTCCAACCGCTTCCGACTTTCCTGCACAGGCGCCAGACGATTTGAACCTCCAAACTTGGGTGGCAACACAGGTTGAGGGATTCTCCTGACTGGAGGCGGTCCGAATGGCGTAGTAGACCCGGACGCAAAGGTGTGACTCGGTGATGAAAGACTACGCAATCCTGCAAGGGGTCTTCCATCACGCACGGGACTGGGCGATCGTGGACTCTGTTGAACGGTTGACGGAGGCTGGAAGAAAACAGGTGGCTTCGTAGCACTGGCGGGTGTCTGTGATACTTGTGGTTTGATGGTGCTTGAGGGTGTCGTTGAGGGACCGGCAGACGATACTTCTGTATGATTCGGCGAGGATGGAGCCTGGGAATCTGCTGTCTGTGTAAAGCTCCATGTCGGTTTTGGTGCGAAGTCAGGTGGCAAAGGTGCATCTTCCGGTCCAGATGCTCCCCCATCCGCCGAACCCACCGAGTCTGCAGACGACAGCGGCGAAGAGCTGATTTCCCCAAGATCGACAGGCGGGCTTCCGGCTGGCGAGAGAGTCGTTTCGACCGTCGATTGCTGTGACTGTTTGGGCGAGGAAGGAAGCGGAGCTGGTTCTGATTCGGGCTTTGAATTGCGGACCTTGGGCGACGGAGGTAATGGTGCTGGTTCCGGCTCGACCTTGATTTTGGTGAATGTCGGTGAAGGAGGCACGGGACGCTCGACAGCGGTCTTGGATGTTTCCTCCTGGCGTGACATTTGATATGGTGCCTGCGTTGTGGGAAATAGCTTCGCATCTCTGTCGCCCGTTTTAACAAAGCCACCCGACGCTAAGGTCGGAGGAAGCTTTCCCGGAGTTGTGGAGGGTACTTCGAAACCACCGGGCGGCTTCGGTTCCTGCTTGATAGGCATCGCGGGACTCTTTTGAGCCTCGTTCAAAGCGTTACCAAAAGCGGAGCCGAAGAGCGAGTTACCTCCAGGTTCCGGCAGGTCCTCCTTGATACTTGGATCACCCTTGAAGGCTGAATCAAGTTTGAACCCGGGAGCACCGATACTTGGCAAGCCTGGAAGCTTCGGCGGAGCGCTTTCTGTTGTTGGTGTATCTTCCTCCATGGCAGAAGTTGACATGTCCGCATCCTGTACATTTGAAACACCAAGAACAGGTTTATTGCCTGTTCCAACTCCATTACTGGCAGCAGGTGTGGAGGCGCCCCACAAGGGATTAGGGTGCGCACTAGTCGAAGACGACGCAAAAGCGTTTCCAAAGGTAGAAGGAAAGGTCGCGGGACTCGGCGAACTTGCTGGCGCACCAAGTACAGATTTTTGTTGTGGTTGGCCAAGGGCAGAGAATGGCGATGCCGCTGAAGTGGTTGTCGCGGCCGAGAAGGAGCCGAATCCCTTACTGCCGTTGCTATTACTCAAGTTGGAGAAGGGCGAAGCGGAGGTCGTGCTGCCGAATGGTTTCGAAGGCAGGCTCAAGGTACCATTACTTCCACCTGGTTGGTCTGCAGTACCCCAAGGAGATTGCGGCTTCGCTAAACCAGCAGAACCGAATGTCGCACCAGTGGCTCCGAGAGTAGTGCTGGAGCCAAAGGCTGGCTTACCAAACGCAGGCGAAACTCCAGTGTTTGCAGAAACTCCCCACAGGGACTGTTTTGCGCCCGGCGTGGAACTGGCGCCGAAGCTAGCCGCGGGTATCTTACTTGCTCCAAAACCACCGCTAATACTCGTGGCAGCACCAAATGCAGGGGTCGCGGCACTGCCAAAGGAACCACCTGACAATTGACCAGGCGTTCCAAAGGCTGACTGGCTCTGAGACGCCAGTCCAAATGCTGTGGGTTGTTGGGGTGCTTGTGTTGTGACTGTGTTCTGGTTTCCCGAAACAGCTACAAGCCCGGGAAATGCTATTCCCCGTCTCACAGACTCTGAGTACACGAACCACCAGGAAGAAAGCACGCCTTCGTTGTTCAGAACCATGAGACCAGGAAGAGGCGTCGACGATGCATCAATTTCTTCGGCCGGCATGGGTCTTTTGACAGTGTCTCTGCTTGACAGGTCCAGAACCATCCCGATCGGCGACGTATCAGTTGAGCCACTGTCCGTCATTTCATCGTAGACAGGTAGCTGGGCACGGCGAGCGTCATCGGACATGGTCGTTGTAGTGTAGACACCCGCAGTGTTGGCCGCCACAGGTTCGCTGGAGAGAGGAATCGCGGAACAGGTGAACAGACCAACGTCGCCAGAGCCGGTCGATGAGATCAGAATAGTGTCTGTGAGGTTGGGAGGAAAGTCGCGCAGCCTCGCGACGAAATGGTGTGGAGGACATCGTTGCATACCAAATGTGCCACAAGGATCTTGCAATCTCTGAAATGTGAAGTTAGTGCTCTTGGGCTGTCTGGTGACATATACAAAGGTTGAGTCGGGAACGCCTTCATAGTCTGAATTAGTAGGGTTGTAGATGATGAGGAAGAAATCATTGGCAAGCCAGGAGATGCCGGAGACTGCAAGCATTAGCGATAATTGAAACCAATAGAGTCATGTAAGCGAGGAACATACCGTGATGATTTCCATCGAGCTGCGGCGGCCGAGGAATTTCAGCTTTCATATCTCCATCCGGGCTCATTTGCACGGCTGTTCCATCCTCGAGACCCGCTATTAACTGTTTCCCTTTGGCACTCCAGGAGACACAGCTGACTCCTCCTCTTAACACCATTCCATTTGCACCGGTTGCGAATTGCCGCTCTTTAAGATTGGCCAGCAGGAGCTGTCCATTGTCCAACACCACAGCTAGAACATGCCCGTTTTCCTGGGCAGGGTTTGGGACGAGAGCTCGTACGCCGGCTCCGTTTGTGGCAAGTTGAAAAGCCTGCCGATTATTGCCTTGTTTGAGATCTGATACATCGTACACTGCCAGCCCTCCTCCCTCATCGGCGCATATAATAAGGTAATTCTCGTCGGAAGAGAAGGCGACCTGTGACAATCGTGGTACCTCGATACTGAGCTGTGGCGTGAATGACTTGACGTTGTTCTCTGCAGGGCCTTCCTTCACGAAGGCTTCTCGTACGTTTGGTGTGCTGGCTATCACGAGTGTTTGTGGTCCAGCAGCTGCAAGCAGCTCACTCCTGGGCGCGATGCTGAGCAGTGTCGATGTAGGTTTGGGAAGGGCATTCAGAGGCCATGGCGAAGGTAGAAGACGAAGCTTGGATTCACCAGCTATTGCTTGGAAGCCTAAAGCCTACAACATGTATTAGCGACGCGCCGTTGAAAGCGTCGAGCCTTAATGACTATCACCCACCTCGGTTTGTATTTCTGGAAGGTCTGCCCCCGCTTGAGCGTTCACAGCGAACATCTTGGGCGGGCCGGAAGGATCAGGCGGTTCGTTTTCGAAGGTAGTCGATAGACGCGCCCAAAAGTCAGATCCAGCTAGACCAAGGGCTGCGCCAGTACTGTAATTTGCTGAGGAAGCGCGACTTGAGAATGGGGATGAGCGCCCAGAAGAGGCTGCAAGGCCGACATGCGCGAGTGAGGTTTGCGATAAAGAGTTTCTCAAGTGCTGCTTCCTCACAATCAAGCGGGTCTGAGGCTCTGAATTGCGTCGAGAAGGCGAGTGTTGAGGGTAGAACGCTCCAAGGTCGAATGTTTCTGCGGCAGCACGTGTTGGAGATGGAGATGGTGGAGTGCCCGGACGCGACGACATCATCTGCCTGAAGCTCGTTCGTTCATCACCTCTGCAAACCTTCGCAATACATCTTCATTATATTAGCAGCTTGCGATATCGACAAAGGAAGAGCTCCCATCATCTCCGTAGCCTAGCAAATACCGAGCTTGCGCCTTCCTCGAGCGACCGGCGGGGTCTTTGGCACGCTAACCGACATCTATTACCATACGACTTTCAACCCGCCTTGTCGATCCCGTCTAATATCACAGCCTCCCTTTGAAGCTCCATAATGCCTGGCTTCGACTTTTCAAACCATGACCGCAACTTGGCTCTCCATGCAGCTGGCGTGCCCTTACCAAAAGCCACCAGTACTGGTACCACCATCGTGGGATGCTTGTATGATGGCGGCGTCGTGGTAAGGCTTGGCAAATACAGCCGCCCGGAGACAACCACATCTAACCAACAATAGATTGCAGCAGACACTCGCGCAACGAGTGGTCCCATAGTAGCAGACAAGGTGTGCCTTGAGCCACGGCCTCAACCGTCCCGCCACCAGCTACGCCTAACTGACACAACCATCTCACCTCCAGAACTGCGAGAAGCTCCACTTCATCTCCCCCCAGATCTGGTGCGCCGGCGCTGGCACCGCAGCAGACACTGAATTCACCACCGCTCTCATCTCCTCCAACCTCGAGCTACACGCCCTCTCCACTGGCCGCCAACCTCGCGTCGTTACCTGCATGACCCTCCTCAAACAACACCTTTTCCGCTACCAAGGACACATCGGCGCTTATCTCGTGGTCGCTGGCGTCGATCCCACAGGTAGCCATCTCTTTACTGTCCACGCGCATGGAAGCACAGACAAGCTGCCTTACGTGACGATGGGATCGGGTTCACTGGCCGCCATGTCGGTGTTTGAGACGCAGTGGAAGACGGATTTGACAAGGGAGGAGGCGATTAAATTGACGAGTGATGCGATTCAGGCCGGTATTTGGAACGATTTAGGCAGTGGCAGCAACGTGGACGTTGCGGTTATCACAAAGGAGAAGACCACTCTGATGAGGAATTACATCACGCCGAATGTGAGGGAGAAGAAGATGAGGGACTACCGATTCGCGAAGGGAACGACGGCTGTGCTGAGGGAGAAGATCATCAGGCGGGAAGATATCACCAAGTTCGTCACGGTGCAAGAGCTGAGCGCGGATGAGACTGGTGCTGCTGGAGAGAAAATGGACGTCGATGCCTGAGGTCGCTGAGTTTGTGGGGGTATTATGAGGTGCACACGGCGTGCTATGGACTTCAAGGCATGGGAAACCCAAGCGTTTAGCATCGTAGACATCAAAGCACGCCCCCGAATAACTTGGCAGGCATTATAATTGTGACCATAGGCACGGAAATCCCGGAGTACTAAAGCAGTAACAAATCGAGAGTGGTGACATTGCAAGAAATTGATCCTCGTGCATCAGACTCGTTACAATTCTTGCTGCCTTAGGGGGAAGACAACTGATCCCTGGTCTGACATAGGCCTTACGGCGATATTCACGGCCAACTCCTCACCATCTGTATGGCATTTCCAGAAGATAGCGGAAAACTTTCACTTGCATCTCTTCTCCACGATGCCCGCACCAACCTATACCAATAATCAGCCACGCGCCACCCGGACACCAAATGCAAACACCAGAAAAAGCTCACCTCATCATACTCCTTCTTACTAATCCACATCTGATGGAAGCTGCCCAGACTAGCCAATATACTGCCCCCAATCCACGCGGCATACTTTCTCTCGACCGCGTTCCCGGGCGCCTGCAGCCGCACGCGCGTGCCCGGGTAGAGGTTCTGCATCTCGTGGTTGAGGCGGTCGTTGAAGCCGTTAAGCAGGGTGGAGCCGCCGGTCACGACAATGTTGGCGAGGAGGTGCGGGCGGATGTCGACGTCGACGGAAGTGAGGGCGTGGTTGGCCATGCCAGGAATTGTTTGGGCGCGGGTAGGAGCAGGGTGGGCGTCGTCCTAGTAGATGGACGCGTGGGACGTTAGCGTATGTTCGTGTCGGGGTGGGAGGCGAGTTCGCCATGTTAGGACACTATAAAGGACCCACGGTTGCTGCGGCCTTCTCATCGAACAGCCCCTCGGCTGCGCGGAAGCGCTCCATGCCGAAGACGTTGTTCCAGCCATCCGGCATTTCGAACGTCCTGCCGGCACCCTGTGACCTGATGAAGTCTGCGCTCGCGGCCAGGTTGTGGCCATTGTTATTCTGGGGATTCCAGATCTGCACGCAGGACTCTTTGAATTCGGTCAGGACACGCTCTTCTTGGAGGCGCCTGAATGTGTCTTGGGGAGGTCGGCCAAAGGTGCGGAAGGTGGCTTGCGCGGGCGCTCCGGCGTCCACCGGCGTTTTGGAGGCGATGAGGTAGTGAGGGATCAAAGGGACTGGTGGTTGGGACTGGGAGAAGATGAGGCGGAGCTGGTCTGAGACCCAGTTACCGCCGAGGTTTGATTTTGTCGTGCCTGTACTCCGTTTAGCATCAGCTAGAAATAAGCTCCATCGTGTTCTACCTTTCTTGAGTATCATTCCGTCATGAACAGCGGTCACGGATGCAGTCGACGCGCCGACATCCACCACAAGAGCTGATGGTCTCCCACTCGCGAATCTAAATGTCATTAGCCACGTCGCGAACCAGCACAACGGCCGCTCGCACCTACGCAGCCAGAACCCCGCTCCTCCCCAGCCAGAAAGCAGGACAATCCCAGTTCTCCATTGCGATCTCCAACGTTTTCTCCCTGTTCTTCGTAGGATTCCACCCAGGTTCCGTCATGATCAGAGGGCTGTCCGACAGTGGCTTCTCGTTGTCCTCCACACCTTCCATCTGTGCATCCATATCCGGTTCAGGGTTGTCGCCGTTCGAGTGCCGGATGGACCTCTCTTTTGGCGCGATCAGACGCGACGTGATTGCGTATTCCCAGAGCTTGGTTGCCATGTCCCAGTCCTCGACCGTGCTATCCTTTGCCATTGGGTTGCGGATCTCCATGCTGGAGAAAGGGTTGTGAATAGCATTGTCGTCGAACACGTACGGAGGTCCTTTCTTCGTGTCTTCAAGCACTCCATAATAGGTCGGCACCACAGACTTCGGCGTGTCTTCACCCGCGAAGCCAGCACGGGTTACAGAATATCCAGGGTCGAGGACTAGGGCAGATATCTCATCTATCATGGATCAATACGGATGCGCATCGCTCAACGAGGAGATGGTTTAGGACGTTTGCGAGCATACCAGCGCCGTATTCCTCCTTTGGAGGCGGGATCGAGGAGTTCATGGCCAATGCTGCTGAACAAAATTCCACCGTCGTCTATGTCATGGTTGAGTGGTGAGACAGAGATTCAGTCTCCACGCCAAAGTTGTGATAGCTCTTCGCACTTCAGCTGATGCTGTCTGTCTATAGCGCAAGTGTTTCGCGAATCGACATGCCAAGAAAGGGTCCAAGCTATCCCCGAAAGGGCGAACGCGTTCCATTCGTCTCCTAATTAAGTTGGCAGCATCAAATACTCCCTCGGCCAGGTCGCGTATGTGTGTATCAGCGTGCTAATTATCTCCATGCTGTGGCGATTGCAATGTCCTTGCTTCATCATCTAAAACGCCTCTACTCATTAGATACGCTTGATACTCGCTTCACGACCTCCTCGAAGACACCACTTCAGCAGACGACATCAGCACATGGAGTCGAGGCATCGAAGCCAGCTGCTAGGCCCAGTGAGAATGTATCAATCAGCGTAACCGAGTCTAGATTACCAGGGACACAGCCTTCGCGATGGCGCACACCCGAATATTTCTTCTATTACTTCGTTTTTATAACTATTGTTCCATTCATGTTCAAGGTTCCATATGATGTGTCCAAAGGTGATTGATCATGCGAGAACAAGAGGCCTACAAGCAATGTGCTCAACTGATATCTAGCGTCTGATTCACAATATCCTAAATTTGCTCCCTTACTATTGGACGGCTGGATTCCTGGCCGCAAAGTGGTATGTTCTACACTCAACGACCGAACGACAGCTCATTTGCATGTCGTAGGATGATTCCGACAGCCAATATGCTGCTTTCCGAGAGAACATTCCATACATGGCTCTAGTGGTTATACTACATCCACTGTTACGAAAAGCCTACAATGCTCTTAGTCCCCTGAAAGTAAATGAGAATGCCAGACCTGACACGCTTGGTGAAGCTCGATTGAAGCAGAGAGTCTCGTTTGATCTTCCGTTTGCGGGACTATTCCTTGTAGCACTACATGGCTTTTCCTCGTTGAAGGTCGTAATCATCCTCTATGTGAACTTTCTTCTGGCAACGAGATTGCCGAGAACATCCATCCCTGCTGCTACCTGGATCTTCAACATAGGAATCCTTTTCGCAAATGAGTTAGGCAAAGGCTATCGTTACGCAACATTTGCACAGCTTTTATCACCAGGTTCGGCTCTGGAGAGCGGTGCCGCAAACTGGGGTACCTGGCTCGACAGCTACGGGGGATTGGTCCCACGTTGGGAGATTCTCTTCAACATCACGGTGCTGCGCTTAATCAGCTTCAATCTTGATTACTACTGGAGTCTGGATTACAGAAGTGCGAGCCCTGTCGAGGTAAGCACCTATACATATATAGGGCGGCATAGTGCAGCGCTGATCGCCTCAAGAAGAAGCAAATCACGGCTTCTACTCTATCGGAGCGTGATCGTGTCAACACGCCTGGATCACCATCTTCCTACAGCTTCTCAAATTACCTGTCGTATGCTCTCTATTCGCCACTATACCTTGCTGGTCCTATCTTAACATTCAATGATTACATCTCTCAATTACGAGTTCCTTCTCCGTCCATCACTAGAAGCCGCACAATGCTCTACGGTATCCGTTTCTTGATCACCCTCCTTACCATGGAAGTGATCATACACTACATATACGCCGTTGCTATCTCCAAATCCAACCCCGACTGGTCACACTACACGCCGTTTCAATTGAGCATGCTCGGCTACTTCAGTCTACACCACATCTGGCTTAAACTGCTGCTTCCATGGCGCTTCTTCCGTCTATGGGCGCTCCTCGACAACGTGGACCCACCAGAAAACATGGTGCGGTGCATGAGTGACAACTACTCCGCCCTCGCATTCTGGCGTGGGTGGCATCGCAGCTTCAACCGCTGGATCGTGCGCTACATATTCGTGCCTCTAGGAGGTAGCGGTAGGGGAACGTCAACAATCCGAGGTCTTTGTAACCTTCTAGCAGTGTTTACCTTTGTCGCGTTATGGCACGACATCTCCTTGCGACTGCTCACATGGTCCTGGCTCATCGTGCTGTTCCTGGTCCCGGAGACGCTGCTGAGTACGGTCGTGTTCCCCGCTCGGAACTTCAAAAGCCGGCCCAATACGTACAGGATGTTGTCTGGCATCGGAGCTGTAGGCAATGTATTGATGATGATGGCTGCGAATCTGGTCGGCTTCGCGGTCGGGTTGGATGGCCTTCAGGGACTCGTCGCTGGGATTGTGAGTGGGTGGGAGGGTTGGGCTTTCCTAGGCATGGCGTGTGCGACCCTGTTCGTTGGTGTCATGGTCATGTTCGAGATCCGGGAGAGTGAGAGGCGGCGAGGCATCTCAATGAAGTGCTGATTTGGACTGGGTAGAATCATTCTATAGAAAGCAGCTGGACATGTGCACCGGAACGCACAAAGCACGCGACCCTTCACATCATAGCATGGTCTTCCTGATGAAGTGCTGTAAAGCAGAAATCCTTTGCCACCAACGGCATACGTTCCGACGTGAGTCACAACCGAGGTGACGTCTAGTCTGCCATGCACTCGAGAGTGTGGCGCTGGTATTTTCAATCTTATGTCCAAGGACTGGAGATCCACGACGACGCACTAGACTTTTCGCCCAATTCGGGTCCATGAAATAAGCTTTCGCGATATCGTGGATAGACGTGGAACTTGAAGGCCGAAAACGTGAACCATCAGACGAGCCCAATACATATTCCCCTGATATCCCCGCTCAAAACCCCCATGCAACCTCAATAATAGCCCGTTGTCCCTCGAAACTCACAACTACCCACGTAGATGACGTCCACCTTCATGGATCCCATCCGCGCATGGGGTGAGTGAAGCGATAAGAACCCCTGACTAAAACAGCCCGCAAGAAAGCCTCGAACTGACTCGTGGAACCCACCTCGCGAGAATCACAGACTACTGCTCAGCCTGCAGCAAGCGCGTGGCCAAAGCCTCGGGCGACGACACATGGAGTCTCAGCTTCGAGGTCATCGCGGGCGCCGCCGCGCTGACGGCGATGAGGAAGTTTGAGGATTCGGCGCGCGCTTCTGGTATGTTTCGTCCCATGTCTGGCTAAGCCGCGCCTTAACACACCATCCACCCTGCCTGACTACGAAATAATCATACTGCTTCGCTGCTACAACAATGCGAACCTACCAATCTACCACAACGCTCACACAAAAGCAAACAAATCAGGCGCGGTAACAACAAGCGCCTGGACGAAATGGCATCTCGCCAACTCGGCGAGCGCCGAGGCACGTAAGCTTGTCGAAGGTCCGCGATTCCAGCTTTCGAGGAGGAGTCAGGACTTGGCGAGACACATCGCTGCTGTTTGGACGGATAGGCTGTATGACGAGCGGTATAAACCGTATACACCTTTTGGTGAGTTCTGGGACGATGTTGCAGTAGATTGGAGGAATCAGAAACTGGCTAACGGTGGAACTACTAGATCCTGCGAAGACGAGAGCGCCTGATTGGGATGCGTTGATGGGGGAGGGGTCGTGATCGGTAGCACTTAACTTGATAAATGAGCATGAACTTGTACCAGTCTATCTGGACGTGTTGTAGAGGTCGGGTGTTGCTTGCATCTAGTGATTTGGGTTTCTTGCTCGCGTGGCTGACTCCCTGCCAGTCAAACTACGACGCTACCTCTGGCTCACAACTGGGACTCTCTGCTAGCCAATACGCGTCCAACCACTGTTTCGTAACCGTCTTGTAGTACCTTTGGTCAGGTCCCGATGTGCAATAAACCAACGTTTGCATACGTACGAGCACGAGGCACGGCGACAGGCTCCCTGTCACAGAGTCGCCGAATACGAACACACACTATAGACCTTGTGCTCGCCGGAGCTGTGATATCCCGACGACTTTGCTTGAAGACAGGGGCAAACTGGAGGCTTTGGACTCTCCTGCTACTGAAATCTTTCATGAAGGGTCGTCTCGCCGGGAAGGAGGAATACGACGAAGCTTGAGGAGGCATAACGCGCGGAGGAAGAGATGCAATACGCGATCCTCAGAGAGGAAGAGAACACCAGTATAGCAGTGATTGAAGATAGCTTCACTCATCTGGACCTCAAATAGCAGTGCCATAGCTCTTGACTCTGCTCCAGTAGTACGCCTTGTCGTTCTTCAGCCCAAACTCTCCCCAATCATCTGTGAGACGGTTGTAGCTCCAAAACCCCTTCCACGTCAGTTTGTTGTTTCTCGTGCCGTCCTTTCGACCTGCACTGCCGACGACGAATTGCATCTTCCACATGTACTTTGGAAGAACACCTTCTGTCTCCACGTGCAACTCGCCCTCCTCCTCCTCGACCACTGGGGAGGGTTCTTTGAGGTATTCACCTGGACCTTTGCCGTCTTCATCCTCGCCGACATTCAGATGCATGGCATTGGTAGGCCCAGAGAGCCGCCAACGCCCTCGCAATGCGTCCCTCATGACAGCTGAGGGCAAAGCTCCTGTGTGGTGCTTATGTAGGTTGTCCTTTATCAGGTGATGTACAACATCGGCAGGTTCGACGGTAGTCAAGAGTGAGATGACAGTGCCATCTCGGAAGAATCGTAGGTAGCGGTAGTACGTCACGATCTGGACAGGACTGGTCCATGTAAAACGAGATTGGTGAGATGCACCCGGCCTGGTGTAATTAACCGTGGAGATGTAGCAACCATTGAAACGTATGCGTGGCCGATGACGGAACTGTAGACGATAAGAGGGCCATACAGCTGGGGTGAGATCGCGGAAGAGAGGTAGTTTAGCCGTTTCAAGGGCATCAACGAGAAGGAAACGCTCCATAAGGGGAACGCCCTGAAGGTCACATGCATAGGTGTAATGCATAGCGGCGAAGCCAACTTCCGCTCCTAACGTGACTCGCTTCCAGGTACGATCCTCAGTAGCGACGAGGAACGCGAAGCGCTTGCATACCCGAGCCAAGCGGCTTAGTGACGCGACGTCCCTCACTGCAAGCGACATAAGCACATCTGCCAGTACCTCTTCTGGGATTGATGCAATGGGGCATGGGGATGGTTCGGAAAGGTCTGTCTCTGGCTCCGCCGGTTGAATCGTCAGCGTCGAAAATTCCGCAATGAGCTGCGATATGTCTGCCCTTGGACCATCTTGTGAAGCGTGAACGGGATCCGATGCTGTCACAGACGCATTCGAAGGGGCAGGAACAGGTAGTTTCTGAGGGAATGGTGACGGTGGAAAGTGTTTGTTTTTATATACTTCGTGAACACGATCGTCAAGCTGGGAACGACACTGTTAGTCATGAAGAAGTTGATGTTGGCTTGAAGCATACCTTGAAAGCTTTCCTGTACAGAGATACACTGTCACCCAGACTGCCTTGTGTCTCTCTCTCCACGGCCTTCTCGTAGTGCTCTAGAGCTGTCTGTGGCTCGAGGTTGTCGGCTTTCGCTCTAGGCCGCACGGCTTCGTTGCCCAGCTGCAATGCGATTTCCTTATCATCTATTTCGTGAAACGTCCGTGGCTCATAATCATTCGTATCATTTCGTCGTGTATGTTGGCTACTTTGCGCCAGCAGAAGTGCCCTCTTCGGTGGTCTGCCGGGTCCACTAGGTCCAGGTTTCTCTTCAGTCCTTGAGGTGTTGCCTTGCTTCTTTGAGCGTGCAGAGACCTCCGCTCGCCACCGCTGACGGAAGGATTCCAGCTCAACCTCCGTCTCGTGCTCCTCCATGATCGTCACTGCGGGGTTGCGTACAGATAGCTGTTTCAAGGTTCCTAGAGTAAGTGGCGAAGCCTCAGGAAATAGGTCAAGGTCTTACGAGCTCGTGAAGATGCTTTGTATGCATGAGCCATGAGTCGAGGAATTGGTGGGGGTCTTTTCCAGATATCGGATGACGTCTGCAAAAATGTGGGGATTGACTTTGGACTCCATCGCATTTTTGAATTCACGTCATATATCTCGGAACAGCCCAGTCATTGTTCGATACAATTAGCGTGACAAGACGTAGAAACTGCACGGCACCGACACTGGACTGTTATTCCTGCCCTTCACGAAGGTGTCCGTCGGAGGGGAGCTCCATGCTATGACGACTACAAGAGAGAATAGTGGCGCCAATCAACCGCAACATATACTACCACACGAACCACAGATACAACTTATAACCGTGGAGCCAACTGGAAAGAGCTGTAATAAGGAGGCGCCCAGCAGTAACGATGTTGAGATCTCCCTCAGCCAGAAGATGCTTTCAGCGGTGTCCGGTAGCATCTTGACTTCTCTCCTGGGTACGGAAACTTCCATGCTCGTCAATCACTCAACATGGCTAACAAACCTGCAGTAACTCCCCTCGATGTCGTACGCGTCCGTCTGCAATCACAGGCTATGCCCAACCCTGCGGCCAATGCTCCGCGTTCGAACCCGGAGTTCCCTTTCCCCCGGTCCTTCTCCAACCTACCTCCAAATCTGGGCGTTACAGCATGCTGTAAGGAAGTTTTCTGGGTGAATAACAATACTCCGTACTGTGTGGCCGAGCCGAACTTCTCAACAATTGGCCTGTCCGGGGCAGAAGTTGCAGCCGATTGCGCCGTTGCAGAATCTCAACGCAAGACATTCAATTCCACATTTGATGGTCTTCGAAAGATCGCTCGGAATGAAGGCTTCACGACTCTATGGAGAGGCCTAAGTCCGACGCTGGTCATGGCCGTGCCGGGTAACGTCATTTACTTCGCTGGCTATGACTGGCTACGTACGAGCGAGAGGAGTCCCATCCGTGACCGTATACCGGACGTTTACACGCCCCTGGTAGCCGGATCTACAGCGCGCGTCCTTGCTGCTCTGTTCGTCAGCCCGATTGAGCTATTTAGGACGCGTATGCAGGCATCCCCATCCTCGAGCGCATCTGGCACGTTCAGAGACACCTTGGGCGGAGTGCGTGAGATGGTGCAGAACCAAGGCCCTCTAGCATTGTGGCGTGGCCTCACTCTGACTCTGTGGCGTGATGTTCCGTTCTCCGCTCTTTACTGGTGGGGCTATGAAGCGACGCGCAACGCCCTCATAGATGCACGTGAAGGCCGAGGTAGCAGCGGCGGAGACTCCATCACGTCAGGCTCACAGAGCAGGAACGACTCCCGCAGTCAGCTCAATCATACTTCTACTCTCATCGACAGCTTCACCGCCGGAGCTATATCAGGGGGTCTGGCCTCCATCGTTACGACGCCTTTTGACGTGGGCAAGACGCGGCAGCAGGTCTACCGGCATTCCGGCGACTCCGGCACCTCAGCAGTTGCGGAGGGAGCGGGCAGGTTACTCCGGCCAGAAGACCGTTCCATGCCAAGACTTTTGCTGCATATCTTCAACGAGGAGGGTATGGCGGGTCTTTTCAGGGGTTGGGCGGCAAGAACATTAAAGGTGGCACCTGCTTGTGCAATTATGATCAGTAGCTACGAGCTGGGGAAGAAGATGGCGCAGACGGGCAACAAAGGGGAAGCCGAATGATGGGTTGTCTCATCTTTGTCTACGGCGTTCCTTGGCATTGGGCTGTCTTCTGTTGCAACGATACCATGTTACATTACCTGCATTCGGCGATGGCGTTCATAAAGGTGTCTTGGGTTTGGTTAGATGATGGTGCGAATACTGAGGTGAAGCATGGATTGGCGTTGGGAAATGGTGGAGTAGTGGTAAATGTGAAAGAGCTTTGTTGTGGAGCTTTGTGATGCAATAGACATCTCTTTTCCCCAAACAAGGACCCGGGTACCAGCCCATTTCTTTTGTCTGTTGAGCCTCCTATGTTATTGCGGTGGCGTTCAATACGGCGTGCCTTCGCGACATCAACTTTCTCACGCCGCTGTAGATTCACCGCGGGCCTTAATCATGCGGCCTACATCAATGGGCTCCAACTTTCACGGTGTCTTAGATCCACGGCGTCCTGATCCATCCCTCCTGGTTTCACGATGGTCTGTAATGCCGGCCTGCTGTACCGGCATCTGTATGCAATGTAGTCAGCATTCACGACGTCCTAGATTCACGAAGTTCTAGATTCACGGCTTTCCGTATTCATGGCATCCTGTATTCGGCCTACTGTATTCATAGTGTTCTGTAATCAGCCGTCTTGTATTCATAGCAACTGATATATATGTCTCTTTTGCCTTCACCTGGGCGATCCTCTCTCTTCCATCGCAAATCGCGAAAACTTGGAATCTGATATACAAAGTCCTCATGAAGAGAAGCTTCATTTTGACCCTTTTCCAGCATGAAGTCGACCAAATAAAGCAGACAGCGACAACTGCGTTGTGCAGGTGCATCCTTTCGTCCCGAGAACTTCGATATCTGTCGACGCAACCACCCCAGCAACGTCAGCGACTCGCCCAACCTCTGGCGAGGCTCGGACCTCTTCAGCTTAGAGATGAGGACCATCCAGCATGGTCCAGGCACTCCGATGACCAGCATAGTAATGTCAGCATCTGGCGCTCGGCCCGTGGCAACCAGATTGATGTCTCCAGGCGTGGGTCCATGGGCTAACCACGCGCTTCCTCTCACTTCGCAACTTGAAACCTCGCCGGCACTCTCCCGCTACGGCTATCCCCAACTCCTTTCTCTATTCTTTCGCGTGTCCCTGACCCCGGTTAGTAAGCACCTTTGCCTGCCTGCTCCTTTCCGCACGCCTGCCCGCCCAGCAACTTGTCCAAAAACTTTCGCGTTCACAATCCAATCACCACACCAACGCAATTCACCTACACCAACAATCATCCATTAACCTGACAACTTCTCTTAAGCTTTAACATTCCTTCTCATCATCACCGGTATGTTTCGCAACTCGAGTACCATGTCTTTTGACGCGATTTTGAGAGTCGACCATTGAATACTCAGTTGAGATTCCAACATCAGCAGATTTTGCATCACTCTTTGTCTTCCTCTCCCGGCCGATGTCTGTAGAAGAACGAGAGCACGAGCATGATGCTTGCCGGTACGTCGCTGATCGTGACTATGATAGTTCACCACATCTTGTCGTCTGAAGCAGAGCCATGTCCATGGATAACGACCCGGATGCGAGTCGTCCAAAGCGACGACTAGGCAACGAGGACACGATGTTCCACCCTTCGAAGTGGTGCATCACTACCATCAAAGATGCTCGCACGATGATGAAATGGTCGATATCGGCATCGATGGCAGTTCTCCTCTCGAAGCTCTCAGCTTCGACATCTTTGTGCACCTTCGCCGCTTCCTCAGCCAAGAGGATCTTGCCGCTCTGGCACTAATCCCACGAGCCCTCAGGCCAAAGGCACAAGAAGTTCTCTTGCGGTATCCGGACCTCGAGTCCCGGAACCACTTCTTCCACTTCCTCAGAGGCCGCTGCCCCCAAACTTATGCGACAACCCACGGCTTGAATGGGTGAGAACAGTTACCGTCCAAGGGAAAAGATCTGTTCTCATAAGGAACATACCACTGATCTCAAGAAGCTGCTTGACTCTTGCCCTTATATGTCCAGGCGTGAACGTCGAAATGATTCAGCACTGGGTCCCGCCAGACCTTCATGTTGATTTAACTTCCTATCACCAATACCTCCACGACGTAGCTCCACGCAACATGTTCACGTGCCGCTGTCGAGTCATGGTCGCGGACAGCAGATAACCCCGGTACACCAATGCACAAGGCCGAAGCCAGTTCGAGCGTATGAGCTCGTAC
>Ga0115846_100084_pt1 | contig 40220 bp, 52 predicted proteins | sample InSIn5gowninarea_2_FD_83860 | JGI IMG/M metagenome (GOLD analysis project Ga0115846, IMG submission 83860) | reverse complement strand
CTCTCCTCCTTTACCTTTTTGAGCATAGCATTTAGTGTGAATTTTTTCAATAGTTGAACAATAATGCTAGATAGACAGTCCTTAGTTCAGGAAGGATTATTGCTTATATTATTTTACGTTAAAGGGGGCAGGTTAGTTGAATTTGTCTTGTTGGTATAAACCGTATTCAACGAACACGACATTTACTTGAATAAGATATTCCTATTGACAAATATTTCTAAATAGATAAAATAAATATAATTTAATATCTTCATAACGAAGATTCGTTTAAAACATTTCGGAGTATAAGTACAAAGGCTATGATAAGAAAGAGTAGCAATCATGTAAACAGTGGTAACACGAGATGGACCGTCCTTTTGGTTAATCCAACAGGGCGTTTTTTATTATCTTTTGTTTCTTATAGAGCTTGCAATATTAGAAATAATATTCCAAGGAGATGTTAGGATGATAGTAAAAGCTGAAGCAGCAGTTGCAGCATTACCGGCGCCCACAGAAGCATATTTGCTATCATTTTCTACATGTTTAACAAGTATTACATTAGCTGGTGCAATTAAACGACAAATAAAATATGATATCGCTGATGAAACAAAAGTATTAAATGATTGGCAATAAACCTATATTTTCTTTAGGATGGGAGTATAAGAATCCGCCCCCTCTGCGAAACGGAGTCATTAAAACATCAAATATTTGATTATGTTTTCTCTCATGCTCTTATAAAAATAAACTTAGAAAAAATCCGTTTGAACGAAGGAGATTTTCTGTTGAACTTTTTCACATAAACTAACGTGAGGCGATAATCCAAGTTGGATTCTCGCTTTTTTGGTGAACTTATTGTACCGACAAGGAAGTTTTGTTCACTAGGTTACAATAATTTGTAACTTTTGGATATGTTACCCCGTCAGTTTTTAGAAGGGAGATATTTTAGTTTCTTTAGATATGGATGAAGAGTAAAAGAGAGGACAAGTTGAATGGATAGAGTGAAGTACATGGTATTGACGGCAATACTTATGATTGTTACAGGGTGTAGTAATGTTGAGGGAGCAAATATAAAAAATAATGGAACAACTACAATGAATTTTAAAACTAAGTATCCAAATCGACTTACTTTAGCTAATGATACATTTAAACCAAATGAAATTTATGTAATACATTTAATCCTACAGATTTAGTGGAAGGGGAATATATGATTTCCTTCCTTCAAGACTACGGAGAAGTGATGTCTGCCTACGTAAAAGTAGAATCTATTGAAAAAATGTAGATTTGATTGTGAGTATTGTAATTAAAGAAACGGGTGCGATAGACCAAGATAGGTTATTGCTTGTTTTTATGAAGTTATTGAAATAACTCAGTAGATTAATTCAATAACCAACTGGGCATTTGTGGTAACTTGTATTAAAGGGGGTTTTACATTGTTAAGGTTTTTGCAAATTATTCTATCAATAAGTGCTATTTCAATTGCAGGATATGGATTGATTACTGAGGATTTTACGTTTCAACCATTAATGATGTTATTTTTAGGTTTATCGTTGTTGGTAATGGGATTAAGAGAATTTCAGAAGGGTCAAAAAGGTTACGGCTGGCTAAGTATAGTGGTATTTATATTTATTTTATTTGTAGTTATCAAAAGTTTCTTATTAAAGTAACGGAGAAGGATTGTTCAACAAGAAATCACAGGAGTATTTACTATAAATAAAGATTTAACTCATTAGTGTCTAATAAAAAAGTAATTCAAAAAAAATTGAGGTAGTATTTCGCGACTTCAACAAAAATACATGGAGGTATCGTTATGTGGGTAATATTAGGGGTTATTGCAATAGTAGTAACTTGTATAAATCTTTATATGTATATAGCAGGAAAGGATTATAGGCTTGCTATGGCGATGGGTTTATCATTTACAGCATTAACACTTTGTGCAGAATACAGTCTTGTATCGATGTGGGTAGAAGTGGAAGATTGGTCAGCTTTAATGGATGTAGTACCTGGTATGGAAAGGGCATTATGGTTTTTGACAATTGTCTCTATCTTCCTAAATATAGCCCCTATCTTTTTAGAACGTAAAGGTAAGAAAAAATGACTTATTGCCTTATGTATAACTAACGGTGAGTGTTTCTTTAAAAAAGGAACACTCTTTTCGTATCCAATTAAAAGGAAGTAAATGTTATGATTATAGTAAAGGTGGTTGCTCTATTATCGTTGGAGAAAGCCTTAATATGATATATTACACTCACTGCAATAAGAATATAAACCGTTATGGCCTATTATGAAACCGTATTTAATAAAGGAGTTATAGAAAATGAATGAAGATACAGAAATAGAACGCACTTCAAAAGCAAGAAACATTTTATCTCAGATCAATAGTAAAACAAAGCTAGGTGACCTACGAAAAATCGCAAAGGACATAAAAAAAGACCACGAACTAGCTATGGAACTTTGGTCAACCGAAGAGTTTTTGCCCAGACTATTAGCAATCTTAATTATGGACAAAAAACTTCTTTCACAAGATGTGCTAAATCAGCTTGATAAGGATATGCAGACTCACACTTTTGAGGAGCGAAATAACTTAATAGATTGGCTAATGGCTAATCAGCTCACCAAAGACAAGAAGTTAATTGCCTTAATGGAATCATGGGAAAATAGCCCATCTGCGCTTCAAAGGCGAATTTTCTGGTATTATCAAGGACGATTGAGATGGACTGGACAAACACCACCTGATAACACCGCATACTTGCTATCCGTAATAGAAGCTAATATTGCGCAGGAAGAACCGGAAGTTCAATGGGCTATGAATTTCACCGCAGGCTGGATAGGCGTTTACGATGAAAAGAATCGTGCACGTTGTGTTAAAATTGGTGAGAAAACCGGTCTTTACAAAGATGAAAAAGTGTCAAAAGGATGTACTCCCAACTATTTGCCGGAGTTCATTAAGATTGAAGTTAACAAACGACATAAGAATTAATTACCTCTGAAAAATTATGAGGGTTTAATGCGAAAAATAAAGGACGCTATTCTTCAACAAGGAGAATGGCTTTTTCTTATTGAAGTAAAGAAGTAGGTTAATTTAACAAGAAATCACAAAAGGAAAGAGCATTAACTTTAAAATAAAATTAAACGGAGGTTTGAGATGCGAAAAGTTTATCTAGATAGAACAGAAATAATTGGAGCGATAGGTGTAAGTTTAGAAGATACTGAAGTTATACTAGCAGGGACAACAATTTTTCCTATGAGTGTTCATGATAAAAATGAAGAGTATGAAAAATATGCTAGTGATTATGATATTCAATTTATCTTTGACGATGATATTCCACATTGAGAGTTTTTTACGGTTCCACATGTAGATATTATGGCAAAAGATAGTAAAGGTGGATTTATCGGAACTGTTTATCTACAGTCTGATTTGGAAAGTGACGCACCAATTTGTTATATAAACAGGGATTTAGAGTGCTTGATAATTTCTGAAAACGTAGAAGATTTTCTGAATAACATAGGAACATGGCAAGACACCTTGAAACCCTATGATAAAATTACCGTTTATCGTTCAAAAGCAGAAGCAGAAATGGAACTAGAATTTATCGATTTGTCTGTCTGAGAGTCCTCGGTCATGATAAATTGATATTGAATTAATGGGGCGCAAGTCTAAGAAGGATTATCGCATATTTTTGTTGAAGTTATTGTACGAACGGAGCGGTTTATTTAAAGAAGAAATGTAAAATTGGTATAAGTAAGGGAGGCGAATACTTTGCTTGCATTAAAAGAGTTTGCATCGAGTTTTCTATTTATAGTGAGTTGTGTAATATTCGCAATAAGTGCATATTTACTTTATTGGGCAATTATTATGCCTTTACTTGCTATAATTCCTTTTCTTATTTCTCTGGTTATTGGTTTATTATGCTTTTACAGTTCAAGAAAACTTGATGTGTAAACATCGGGACGGTTCTAGTGTTTCTTTTGTTTCGCAAAACGAAGTAAACGCTAGAACCGTCCCTTTGTTTTTCTTTGTTTTTTGTTTTTTCAATTCTTATTAGACCTACCAGTATTAAAGAGAATATAACCCTGATTTCCCTATCCTTTTTCAGCCAACGGGTGCTTCACTAAATCAGCAATGGTTTGAAGGGATCTAAAATGATATAATTAGTTAAAATATTCATGAGAGAGGTGACGTGCATCATGAATACTGCTAAAGAACGACTACTCAAAATTATTGAGGAGATTCCAGAGCAAGAAGTCGATAAAATTTTGGATTTTGCTGAATATTTAAAGGTGAAAAGAGAACAAAGTTTATCAGAAGATTTAACAAAAGCGAGCGAAAGTAGCATTGACTTTTGGGATAATGATATAGATGATGAGGTTTGGAATGATGCATAAACAAGGTGATATTGTTTTAATTCCAGTACCATTCAGTAATTTATCAAATAGAAAACAACGACCAGTTCTCATTATTTCAAACGATGACAATAATCAGATGACGGATGATATTCTTGTTGTTGCTATTACATCACAATTAAAAGACCTTGATTATTCAGTCGTGATTGAACAAGAAGACTTAGATGAAGGTGCTCTAAAAGTTACATCAGCAGTGAGAGCAGACAAAGCATACACACTTTCAAAAAAAATCATCAGAAAAAGATTTGGTAAGGTGAATACAGAAGTATTAAATAGCGTACGAACTAAAATAGTAATAAAAACTTGTATAATGGGCTGCGATAATCAGTCCTTTTTTGTGTGCGCTTGGCAGCGCATCGCTCTAAGGGGTGCGTAAACATCGGGACGGTTCTAGTGTTTCTTTTGTTTCGCAAAACGAAGTAAACGCTAGAACCGTCCCTTTGTTTTCCTTTTTTTTCATGATTAGATGTCACATTGCTTTATATATGTTTGAAACTGATAGATAAAATTTGCGACATAGAATTGAGGTATTAAAGATGACAAAGGTATTCGAGGACTTTTTTTCTGAAATACAAGCAAATATAGTCTCAGTATGTTTAGATTATGTTGATGATAAAGCTGATGAAATCTTTATTTATTGCTCTTATGAACCCAAAATGTATTTTTTTGATGTTTTCTATAAAATCCACGGAGAAATAGTCCATAAACACAACTTAAATCAGGTAGTTGATAATACTAACAACAATCATTTATATGATGTATCAAGAGAAAATCAGAGGTGTTTATTAAAAGCAGGCAATGAATCATTCAAAATCCTACATAAAAAATGTCTGGAGTTTAATAGAGAAATGCCTACCGAAATGAAGTTGCATTTTAATGTTAAGCATCATAAATTACAAGGAAAATATAGTTATGAACTAGTATATTCTGATGATAGTGAACTACTTCCTGATCATATATTTGAGCTTTGGTATGATGAAATGAAAGCCAAAAATAAGAATTAAAAACTGGTAAACATCGGGACAGTTCTAGTATTTATTTTGTTTCGTAAAACGAAGTAAAGGCCAGAACTGTCCCTTTGTTTTCTCAAAAATTGAAGGTAACTTGAATGGAATGAGGAAGATTCGAATTATAAGGTAAGTATTTATTTTTCTTGGACAGGTAATGTTGACCATGGTTTCATACCTAGTGATATAGAAGAAAAATATAACGCACAGTTACGTTCTTACTTGGATGCTCAAGGTTTAGATTTAAATGACGTAGATTTTGACGACGCGGAGTTGTTTTTCTAAAGGAAGATTTTTCGTTGCACACAATAAAAAACGAAGGGCACTTAGTAGATGAGGAGGATAAAATGATGGGTGACAGGTTTCCTGATGTCGAGTGGTATTGTGACAATTGCAATGAATATTTAAATAACCAAGCTGGTTTTGATGACCATAAGTACATTTGGCAATGTACAGAATGTGGGTATAAAAACAGTATTTCAAGTACAAATATCTTTGAAGTTAAAGACTAGGCTGATGATAAAGACTATTATTAGCGTAAGCCTTAATTTTACTTTTAATTAAGTAGACGAAACATTTCTCTTGTTGCGCAGTACAAAAAAACTATTAAATTATTAAAAGTATTACTGCTTTAGCAAAGTGAATTTGTGAACTATTTTACTTATACAAACGGGAGCGAGAGTTGATCAAAAACAATATTGTTATTGTGGTAAAAGATGTCTTTTGTTGTATAAAAAGGATAGATGTATACAGGTGATCATCCTGTTCATTTATCCTTTTTCTTTTACACCTATAAAATGTGTGACATTCTAATCATGTATTTAGTTCAAAGGTATCCTAGAGATTTAATAAAAGCAGATGATTTAGCAACCTATTTTGTAGGCAATTGAACGAACATTTGCCAACATAATTCTATAAAGTATAATATGAGGATAGAAAAATACAGTAAAAGGAAGAACTCTTGATTATTTTTAAACAAAATTCACCAGTCTCTTTTATAGTTGAAAAAGATTAAGTTAAATAGTAAGTCGAAGCTCTTAACAGGAGGGAAAGATGAAAATTTATGTAGATGCAGATGCTTGTCCGGTGAAAGATATTATTATTGCTGAAGCAAGGGATTTTGAAATTCCTGTTATCCTTGTTACAAGCTTTTCTCATTTTTCTAATGCAGAACAGCCATTAGGAGTGAAAACCATTTATGTTGATTCTGGAGCAGATGCTGCAGATTATCGGATTGTGAAGTTAGTGGAAAAAGGAGATATTATCGTGACGCAAGATTATGGTCTTGCGTCACTAGGTTTAGCAAAAGGAATTATCGTCCTCCACCATAAAGGGTTTAGGTATACAATTGAAAATATTGACCAATTATTACAAACACGTTATTTAAGTGCAATGGCTAGAAAAAGCGGACAGCGAACAAAGGGACCAAAGCCTTTTACAGCAGAAGACCGGGAGCAATTTAGGGATCTTTTTAAACAGGTTATTTCTAGTAAAAATTTGAACTGAACTCAGAGATTCAGAAAGGAGATAAATATTTTGAAGTATTTAAAATCACAAATGCAACAACTAATTAAGGAAAATAAAGAACTGCATACACGCTTTAAAGAACTGAAGGCTGAGTATGGTCTTGAGAAAAACAATGCCATCAAGGCCTTGTACCATTCAGAAGTTGCGGATGGAGGAAAGTATCAGGTAGCTTACCAAGCACTTGATCAGCCCAAAAAGTAGACTCTTATATCTAATTATACTTACAAAAAATTCTGTTATAAATGCTGGATGGGTATACATGGATTAAGTTAGTGACCAAAATATGAAGTAGGTTGCTGCACAGTACAAGAATACTATGCTATAAAAAATGTTCTTCCACAATCGGGAGTTGATTGCTGAATGAACTCCTCTTTTTTTCTTCAACTAACGGGTGCATTCCTTTAATAAGGATAAGTACCCTTTTTTGTTGTAGTTATTGTACTAACGGATGGGTTAGTTGAAGAAGTTTTAAAGGGAATTAAGTTACTTTGTTGAATTTACTATATTAAGATTAAGGCAGTATTTAATAACATAACGGGGTGTAATATGATAATACGAAAAGCCAAATTAGATGATGCAACAGGCATTGCAAAAGTTCACGTTGATAGTTGGAGAACGACTTATAAAGGCATTATTCCAGATGACTTTTTAAACAATTTATCTTATGAGCAACGAACAGAATTGTGAAAAAAAAATATTGCAATAGAAGTTAATTATGTAGTTGTTGCGGAGAATCATATAGGTCAAATTGTAGGTTTTGCAGTTGCTGGGAAAAGAGAAATCAATGTAGTGGACAACTCCTGTGATTTAACCTCCATTTATCTACTTGAAGAATATCAAGGACAAGGAATAGGGAAGAAGCTGTTCAAAGAATTATTTGAGCATTTTAAACAATTGGGTTATGGAAAAATATTTGTTGAAGTCCTTGAGGAAAATAAAACTCGTTATTTATATGAATATTATGGTGCAAAATTAGTTAAAACAGTGCAAATTAAAATTGGTGGAAAAATACTAAATGAACTAATTTATGAATGGGATAATATTGACGACGTTATTGAGAAATTATAACCCTTTGAATACCCTGTTAAATTAGGTGATATTCAAGTAGTTCCTTGTTCAACTAACGGGGTGCGTTAGTTCAAGAACAAAAATCAAATAAAACAATAAATAACGCCCAGAAAAATCTGAGCGTTTTTGTTTGCTGTTTACACTGTTAAAATCGTTCGAAGTGTAAGCTAATTATTACTATTTGTTCATTTTACTCCCAAAACTGAACAGTTCCAGATACCAAGGTTTCCTTCAAACAATACGCATGTTCCCACATTACTATCATATAATTCAATATCCCCAGCAAGTTAACAGCGATTGAATGGCAGCATCTAATTGACCTTCCGGAATTCCGGCGAAGCCGAGTACTATTTTGGGAGGCATTTCATGCTCTTTTTCAAGTGAGTAGGTGGATAATGGGTAAATCTTTATGTTCGCCTCGGCCGCTTTTTGGACAAGCTCTTCCTCAGTCATGCCATTATTCACAACAAGCACGATGTGAAATCCAGAGTGTTCTCCCATGACGGTAAGGGTATCTTGGTAGGGTTTTAATAAGTCTAATACTTTTTCGAGCTTACGCCGATAAATCTTTCGCATTCTATTTACATGTCTTTCGAAGTCTCCCTCTTTTAAGAATTGAGCTAAAATATGCTGATCAATTCTCGAGACAGTAGAGGAATGTAAAAACGACAATTTTTCTTTATATTGTTGTAACAGAGCCTTCGGCAATACCATATAGCTAATCCGAATCGATGGCATTAAGGATTTAGAAAATGCGCCTAAATAAATCACTTTCTCTCCATGGTCCATGCTATGTAAGGAAGGAATTGATTTTCCACTATAACGAAATTCGCTATCATAGTCATCTTCAATAATATACCGATTTTTCTCTGCTAACGCCCATTTTAACAGCTTCGTCCGGCGGTTTACTGATAGTACGGTTCCGTATGGAAAGTGGTGGGAAGGGGTGACGTAGACGATATTAATATTTTTGTCGGTAAGCGAGTCTACTTTTACTCCCTCATCATCTATTCCTAGAGGAAACACTTCGTTGGGAAAACTCTTGAGAATGCGCAAAATCAAATGGTAACCTGGGTCTTCTACACCATAAACCGTTTTTTCGTCAAATAGGAGCAAGAGCTGTTGTAGTAAAATTTCACTGCCAGCACCAACAATAATTTGGTCAGGTGAACATTGTACCCCTCTGGCATGGTACAAATATTGAGCAATTTCCTGCCTAAATTCCATCTCTCCTAATGAATCTCCTAAAAGCAGCAAGGAATGATTCTCTTCGGAAATCGTATTTTTGGCAAGTTTCCTCCACTTTGAAAAAGGGAAGTTTTCCGTATCGATGGCACTTGGATGGAAATCGTATTTTACTTTTTCCACATTGCTTTCGGACTGTAATAGCAGGTGTTGGTTCCTTTGCACATATTCTAACTCTTCATAGGCCATAACAAAATATCCTCTTCGCGAGTAAGCCTTGACATATCCTTCTGCCGTCAATTGCTCATAGGCCGTTTCAACCGTATTTTGACTAATCCTTAGAAAATCAGCTAATTTCCTCTTAGAAGGCAGCTTTGTTCCAAATTCTATGCGCCCTTCTAGTATTTCTTCTTTGATATAAACATATAATTGTTCGTAGATAGGTACATTGCTAGATTTATTTAAATGACATGATAATAATTCCATTTTTACACAATCTCCTTAGAACTGACCCTATTAATTTTTCAAAAACTGATACTTTCAATACTACCAATTACTTTTTATACTAATCAATAGATTCGGAAAATACAATAGTTAACGAAATGGAGTGGATGAAATGAGTAAATTATTAGGAACTGAAACGGTAAAAAGAGGGATGGCTCAAATGCAAAAAGGCGGCGTCATTATGGATGTTGTCAATGCTGAGCAAGCAAGAGTGGCTGAAGCTTCAGGTGCTGTTGCCGTCATGGCATTAGAAAGAGTTCCTTCTGATATCCGTGCTGCCGGTGGGGTTGCACGAATGGCAGACCCGCGAATCGTTGAAGAAGTGATGAATGCTGTATCGATCCCTGTCATGGCCAAGGCTCGTATCGGCCATATTGTGGAGGCAAGAGTATTAGAAGCAATGGGTGTGGACTATATAGATGAAAGTGAAGTATTAACACCTGCTGATGAGGAGTACCATTTATTGAAGAGTGATTTCACTGTACCATTTGTATGTGGCTGTCGTGACCTTGGGGAAGCAGCACGACGTATCGGTGAAGGAGCTGCCATGCTTCGTACGAAGGGTGAGCCTGGTACTGGGAACATTGTGGAAGCCGTTCGCCATATGCGCAAAGTCAATGCCCAGGTTCGCAAGGTTTCGGTGATGAGCGATGATGAACTAATGACGGAAGCAAAGCTTCTTGGTGCACCATTTGAAATCTTGAAACAGATTAAAGAACTAGGAAAACTTCCTGTTGTGAACTTTGCAGCAGGCGGAATTGCGACTCCAGCTGATGCGGCCTTAATGATGGAACTAGGTGCTGATGGGGTGTTTGTTGGTTCAGGAATCTTTAAATCAGAAAATCCTGAGAAATTTGCAAGTGCGATTGTACAAGCTACCACGTATTACACAGATTACGATTTAATTGGAAAACTTTCTAAGCAGCTTGGTTCTGCCATGAAGGGAATCGACATTTCCAAACTATCCCTTGAAGAAAGAATGCAGGAGCGTGGCTGGTAAGATGGGGAGAATTGGGGTTTTAGGGCTGCAAGGTGCAGTCAGTGAGCACGTCAAACAAATTGAAGCCTTAGGATTAGAAGCCATCATCGTAAAAACACCGGAACAGCTTGAACAAATCGATGGGTTAATTCTTCCTGGCGGAGAGAGCACCACGATGAGAAAGCTCATTGACCGCTACCATTTCTTCGTGCCGATAAAAGAGTTTTACAATGCAGGAAAACCCATCTTCGGAACTTGTGCTGGTATGGTGTTAGTGGCAAGGGAGCTGGTTGGTTCAGAGGAATCTCACCTGCAAATCATGGACGTGACCGTAAAACGGAATGCGTTTGGCCGCCAAATTGCTAGCTTTGAAGCAGACCTTGATATCGGAGGGTTTGATGAACCTTTTAAAGCTGTGTTTATCCGGGCACCCTATATTGAAACTGCGGGTGAAAATGTAGAGGTACTAGCAAAATACGATGAAAAAATTGTGGCAGCGAGAGAAGGAAATGTGCTTGCTTGCGCTTTCCATCCAGAGTTAACAAATGATACCCGTTTTCTTCAGCTATTTGTCCATATGGTTAAGGCACAGAAACGAGAAGTATATTCATAGAAAAGGTACAAGAAGAAAGGAAGAAAACTACTTTACGATGGTTTTCTTCCTTTCTTTGTCATGTCCAGAATACAACCATTGTGTTAATTGATAACACTATGATTATTGTTAATCTGCGAAACAAATTTATTCAGTTGAATACCAGAGCATATTCTTTCTTTTTTGGAAGGGGTTAAGGCGGCAACATAGGTTGTTGGCAAAACTAAAAATACAATTTTTTAGTCAAGTTTTGTTCTTAAAACAAAAGTTAGAATCAATGAAACTAATTCCTTTTTTATTCGTAGATGTAGACAGAGTTGGAAAAAAAAAGGGGGATGTGGATGGATTTTATGATTCTTATTGCAGCAGGGTTACCAACTGTTATATTTATTTTCGTCCTAATTATGTTTTATAAGGCGTTTATTAAAAAGAAAACTATTGCGACTCCATTCTATACTCCTTTTGATGAAATAACTGGACAATCTCAAGTTGAATTTCACGTAGAACAAGAAATTATTGTAGTAGATGAAGATCAAGGTGACGACAAGGATAGAAATAGAACAAATTCCAAATGAACAAAACATAAAATAAATGATATTGAATCTCCACATAGATAAAAATGTATAACTCGCTCAAACACCTTTAGTTTTCTTCAACAACGGGCCCATTTTTCATGAAGGCGAATGGCTTTTATTATTGGAGTAAAGAAGTAGAAATTTAGTTTAAGAAGAAAGAAGAAAAATAGATGAAGTATAAAGGTATAGGGGTGAAAAACATGGAATTTATCAATAGATGGGCAAATTCCGAAGGTGTGAAAATACATTATCTTGAAAGTAAAGACTGCGATAATAAATTAACCCCAATAGTGTACGTTCCAGGTGCCTTAAATTACGCAGAACAATCAGTTGAATTAATGCAAGAGTTCAAACGGAGAAAAACTATTTCACTGAGTTTACGAGGGCGTGGAAAAAGTGATGCCCCTTTAACTGGATATTCCTTTGTTGCGGTTTTTTTAAAGTGGAAATTACAGGATAATGGATGCGAGATGTAGAAACAATTATCAGGTCAAAAAAGTTGGGAGACTATAAATGAGTAAATTTACTTTGTTTGGTAAGTTTGAGGTACAAGAAGGAGAACGTGACACAATGGTAGATATACTATTGGAAGCAGCAGAATCCATGAAAAATCTTGATGAATGCGAGATATATCTTGTAAATATCTCGGAAAGTGAGCCAAACGCTGTTTATGTTTATGAGGTGTGGAGTAATGAAAATGCCCATCAAGCCTCCCTAACTCTTGAAGCTACACAAACATTAATAAAGGGTGCAAAACCAATCATTGCTGGAATGGAGAGAATAAGCACCCTAAGTACAATAGGTGGAAAGGGGATATAAACAAATTCTCACTGGACAACCTTATGATTTAGAACATTTTCTGTTTTAATCCTTAACTCTCGGGAGGATAGAAATATGGAAAAACATTATAAACCAATTGGATATAATTCAGTATCTCCTTATTTTCTAGTAGACGGTGCTCAAAAAATGGTTGATTTATTAAAGGAATTATTTAATGTGAAAGTGCTGCGAAGTTTTGATACTCTTGATGGGTCCATAATGCATATGGAAGTTTTAATAGATGATTCTGTCATCATGTTAGGTGAATCTTCCGAGCAATTTTCTCCCAACACACATTTATTACATGTTTATGTTCCCAACGTTGACGAGACATTTGAAAAAGCAATTGCACTAGGGTGCGTACCAATCGAAACTCCTAAAGAAAGAAAAAATGACCCAGACAAAAGGGGGACATTTAAAGACTTTGCAGGAAATATATGGTCAATTGGAACTCAACTATGAAGTTCTTTTGCTAAATAGAGGTGAAGTGAATGAGAAGAAATTCTTTTGAAATCCAAATAAGGTCTACGGGTGTAGCGGTTGTTCTATTAAAAAAGATAGGAAATGAATACAAGGTATTATTATTAAAAAGGGCAACCTCTATTTTACATAATGTTTGGTGTTATATTGGTGGAAGTATCGAAGAAGGGGAAACTGCTTGGGAGGCCGCTTTAAGAGAGGTCAAAGAAGAAACGGGAATTACAAAGGTATTATTATATAGCTCTAATAAATTCGACCAAATTTATTCACACAAAGAAAATTATATTTATGTGGCACCTGTATTTGTTGGATATGTTGAAGAAGAACAAGATGTAACATTAAATTACGAACACAGCGAATTTAGATGGGTATCGTTTAATGAGGCCATTGAAATGACATCTTTACCAGGGAATGACGAAATCTTAATGTCTATCGAAAAACATTTTGTAATAAGAAAACCTCCCGAATATTTACTTATCCAGTATTAAAAAATCCTTCTTCAAATAATGGCCACCTTTTTAGTTGAAGTAAAGTGAGGTTGTCCTGAAATATGTTGAAAATCAAATTAAATGGCCAACCTCAATCAGAATATAAAGTGTGAAGTATAAGGAGCTAAGCAATGGAAAAATGGGATTTATACGATAAGCATCGTAATAAAATAGATAAACAAATAACTCGTGGAGATGAAATGACAACAGACGAATTTCATTTATTAGTACACGTATGTATTTTTAATTCAAAGGGAGAGATGCTCATTCAGCAGCGTCAGCCATTTAAGCAAGGATGGTCGAACCTTTGGGATATAACTTGTGGTGGTAGTGCAGTTGCAGGCGATACAAGTCAGCAGGCTGCTTCAAGAGAGTTATTTGAGGAGTTGGGGATTCATTATAACTTTGAAAAGATACGACCAAGATTTACTATTAACTTTGAACGCGGCTTTGATGATTATTATTTAATTGAATATGACCTTGATTTAAGCGATTTAACATTACAGGCTGAAGAGGTACAAGCAGCCAAATGGGCTTCTAAAGAGGAAATCTTAAAGCTAATCGAACAAAAAGAATTTATACCTTATTATGAGAGTATCATTGCGTTTCTTTTTGAGGGTCGACACCGTTATGGCTCTGTCTGTCTTTAAATGAAACTTGCAAAAAATCAAATATATAAAAATCTGGCGAGACCTAAAAATATGATGTAATTTATCATTGATGACGCAGATAAGGAAATAAGTTTATCAAAGGGTAAAAAACTATGAAATGTTTCACTTTAAGTAATGGGTGCAAGAGTGAAAGAGGGGGTTGCTACGGCATTCCCCTTTTTGTTATTAAATATAGAGTTAGGTTAATAGTTATGATGGAAATACGTCTATTCTATAAATTTATAACAAATTAGAATGATATAGGGGGGATGCATGAGGGGGTTATTTATTATCTTTTCAATTATCTTGCTAGTTTTTTGTGCTAACCAATCCTTATCAACGATACTTAACCGCCATTTTCATTGGTGGTTTTCAATTGTTACAAGAAAAATTAAAATGTGGTCTGTGCTATTCTTAAAGGATTATTGCGTTAATTCTCGAAGTAGATACGGTACTGACTATTCACCCTTCTTATAAATTATTTTAAAACAAAAATAAGTAAAATTAATATAATGATAGAACTGGAGGAAAAAAGTTGGAGATTCATATATGGATACTGTTTTTCTTAATGGTATTTATGCTTCACAATTTAGAGGAAATTATGACGATTGAAAGATGGTTTCAGAAAACGTATCCTCTGGTTAGTAAAAAAATTCCTTCATTTGCAAAAAAGGAACTCAATCATTATAAAGATATTACATCCAAGCACTTTTCTGTTGTTGTATTTGTGCTATCGATTTTTGTCTCTGTGTTAATAGCAATAGCCGTCATAACTCATCAGTATCAATTGTTTTTGGGGGTAAACCTATTTTTTGCTTTAAACATTTTTACCCATCCCTTACAGTCTCTATATTTAAGACGCTACACTCCAGGAGTCATGACATCAATATTTTTGATTATCCCTTATTACAGTCTATTTTTCTATCACTTCTACGAGACTGAACTGCTTACCCTAGAATCGATTATTGGTGCCATAGTTGTTATGGCCCTACTTATACCAATATTTCTCCTCAGTCATAAAATAGGGGAGAAGTGGGCTTGAATTTCAATCGAATGATTACAGAAGGGGTGAGTTTGATGATGTTAAGAAAATTATTAGGTTTTGTTTTAACCACTCTATTAACTGGATTATTTCTTAACTTTCTTTATGCAATCACAAATGGGATTAAACTATTCCTAGCTCTTGGTATTCTTCTTGCGGGTATTTTTCCTTTTGTACTTCTAATCGGAGTTCCTTTCTCTTTCTTATCAGACTATCTAACAAGGGATTTAGACGGTAAACAAAGATATACAAAGGCATTTTTTATTCATATTATCTCTGGTTTAATAGCTGGACTAGTGATGTCTTTCTTTTTAGAGAGCTTATTACTTGTCGGTGTAACATTAATAGCCTCACTTATATATTGGTCAGTTGATGAATTATTGAGAAAGAAAATTTAAACGGGGTAAATTTTTGATTGAGGAATGTTTGATTTGTAATTAGGGTTATATTAAGGATTTAAATTGTTATGTGGTAAAATATACTTAAGATTATGAGATTTCAACTACTAATTAAACGAAAATAAGTCGGTAAATCATGTAAAGGGTGTTTATAATGAGCGGGCAAAGGTTGTTCCCTGAATTAGAGACTAATAGATTAAAATTAAGAAATGTCAATGATGCTGATACCGAGTTTGTCTTTAAACTTTTCAGTAATGAAAAGATATGTGAATTTCTATATGATGAAGAGATATTTTCGAAAAAAGAGGATGCAATTGAATTTATTGAGTGGTATAAAAATCCCGAAGATAAAGGATACAATAGATGGGTTATCGAGAAAAAAGACAGCAATGAAAAAATTGGTACATGTGGATTTCATTTATGGGACAGAACCAACAATATAGCTGAAATAGGATATGATTTGTGGTATGAATACTGGGGGCACGGATATATGAAAGAGGCACTGATTTCAGCAATAGAGAGTGGTTTTAGTAATATGAAACTAAATAGGATAAATGCATATGTTGCTTTGGAAAACAAAAAGTCATCCAATACATTAGAAAGTTTAGGTTTCAAAAATGAAGGAATTTATCGAGACAAACATTTGTTTAGAGGTAAATACTATGACCATTATTCATATTCATTACTAAAGAAAGATTGGAATTAAACAAGTGCTTTTCGCTTTTCGAGTGGTACTATTGGAATTAGAACAATACAGTACCTATTGAACTAAAGGAAGCTATTCTTCTGGAAGGAGAATGGCTTTTCTTGTTGAAGTAAAGAGGCAGATTACATCAATAATGCGTGTGCAATATGCTAAGCTACAAGAGTTATATAATAGCAAAATTTCGATTTCTATACTTGGAAGGTGAAGATTACGTTGACAAAACACAATAAAAAAAATAAATATCTATACATACTATTGGGATTATACATAGCATTATTAGTGTACTTCATGTTTTTCGGATTTGGTCGTCCAGGGAGGCAAGTAGAGGTGCAAGAATTTCGGTATTCATTCGAATTTACTCGCATTCCTTTATGGCTTCCAAACCATTTTACAATCGATATTATTAAACTATGGATATTTTCTCTGGGTAATCTATTAGCGTTTGTTCCGTTTGGAATACTTGTTCCAAAGGTGTTTGAAAAATATATAAAATCATACTTTCGGTTTATTGTCTTGTTTTTGTTTTTTATTCTTTGCTTCGAAATTTTACAGATGGTAACTTATTTAGGTAGTTTTGATGTAAGTGATATTGTGATAAATACATTGGGAGCAACAATCGGATTTAGTTCATATCGAATCAGTAGACGTATGAATACTCCAATTAAGTATTTCCTTACTTTGGGTTTGTCGATTTTGGCTCTTTCCGTGCTAATGTACTTTATAGCGTGGGTATTTAACAGCACAATCACTCCACACCTGCTATAACAGGGCTATTCTTCAAGAAGGAGAATAGCTTTTCTTTGAAAATATAAGGCGATTTTTTTTCTTTGAAAAAACGTGCAGGCCTGTAAAACGAGACAAAAAAATAAAACTTTGGAAACACAGTAATGTCCAAAGCTTTTCATAGAATTATAATGTTGCTTTAACATTCTCAATTTTTAGCCCGAAAATTTGAGGGGGTTCTATTTTGTTAATTTGTAAATAAGTATATTAATTGTTACCTCTTTAATAATAGCTTTATCATTTGTAGTAGTTGGTAAAAGAACCTCTCCTTTTGTAAATAATTACATATAAATAGGATAATTATTAGGAAAATTCCGAAAGAATAATTTGGTATATGTCTATTAAAATTCTTCAACCTCGAGGGCGTTCCTTAAAGAGCTGCTTCTAAAGTGAATAGCCGTTTTTCTTATTGAATTAAAGGAGCAGGATAGTTGAAGAGTGAACTATCTAATTATAAGAAAAACTTATGTTTTATAATAATAATTATAATATTTACTTATTAACGCTTCATTGTAAAATTGGAGATAGAAGGTATTGCTAATGAATTCGATGCTAATATAATTAAACGTTCCTAATGAAATAATCTGAAGTTGAAATGGGGGATTTTAGTGGGGATTGATTTTCATAATGAGAAAAATCGTAATACTTATTCAACTCGAAAAGTAGATAATTCGTGGGTTAATGCTATAAAGGGCTTGGTACAGTTCAACAATATCTCCAAGGCGTTGGATATAGGATGTGGTGGAGGAATTTATTCTAAGGCACTATCTGATATGGGAGCGATTTCTGTTACTGGAGTCGATTTTTCCGAAGAAATACTTAAAGGGGCAAGAGAAAACTGTAAAGAGTATCAAAACATAGTATTTAATCAAGGTGATGCCCTTCATACGGGCTTAGAAAGTAACGATTACAATTTACTTCTTGAAAGGGCATTGATACATCATATATATGATTTGCAAAAATGTATTGAAGAGTCATATAGACTGTTGAAGCACAATGGCATTTATATTATTCAAGACCGTACGCCTGAAGATTGCCTATTAAAAGGTAATGAAAGTAATATTAGAGGATATTTCTTTGAACTGTATCCACAATTAATTGAGAAAGAGACTAAACGCAGATACAACAGCCAATTTGTATTAAATACTCTAAAGCAAGTTGGATTTAGATCACTTCAGGAAGTTAAGTTGTGGGAAACAAGAAAAGTCTATAAGAATAAAGAGCAATTACTAAAAGACTTGAGTGAAAGAACAGGGAGAAGTATTTTACACGAATTAGACGATAAGGAATTAAACTTATTAATTAATTATATAGATGATTCAATTTCAACTGAAAATAACTTAATTGAAAGAGACAGATGGACAATTTGGAAAGCAGTAAAATAAGTTTGTGAAAAAATGTACTTACATTAAAGGGGTGCGTTGATCCAGGAAGGATTAACCACCTTTTTTGTTGAATTCTTTATTATGCTAACGGAGCAGTTTAATGTAATAAGGGTATTATCGTTTAGGAAGAATAGTCCTGAGGTGATAATAATCCGTGAAAAAAATAGGCTTATTGTTTGTTGGTTTACTTTTGGTTGGGTGGAACGGAGGATCTTCCAAAAATGAATTGCTTGAAGAAACATTATATACATCTAGGCCAAGAATATTCAGACTTTATATTGTGTCCAAGAATAGAAATCGAAAGAATAGAAGGTGATACTCGCAGACATATTGTTTATGCAAGCGGGTTAAATTATGGTTCACATCAGGGTGATCTTCCCTTTGATAGAATTCATTTCACATTAAAAGATACTCCAGAAAAGGGTGTTGAAATCAAAGAGGTTAGAATAGAAAAAGAGATTACTGAAAAGGAAAGTCAAGCACAGTGTAAAAATAGGAACTAAAAAATCATATTCAACTATCGGGGGCAATAGTCCAGGAAGGATTATCGCTCTTTTTGTAGAAGCCGGGGCCATATGGACCAACTCGTCGCACATATGCGATACGATAGTTTGGAAGTGTTTCAACATAAAATTTCATAAAAGCTTCCATCCTTTCCTTGTTAACATCTGAATCTTACATTCCGAATGTATCATGCTATAAAAAAATATACATTATCTTTTTTGAAATTTTGGAAAGGGGATCAAAACCAAAAATCCCGGGGGCCTTTCCATAGTAAGAAGACGTTTTTTTACATGTTCTTACACAAAAACAATAGGGTGCTTTGCTTCAATTAGAAGTTGCATTTCTTTCAACCAAAGAAGAAGAATAATACAAGAAGGAAGAACTCATATTGGTATGGAATTATAGTAACTAGTTGAGTACATTATTTCTAATTAGGGTGATAGAATTGGATAGAAGGTTAATCGGATATATTGTGAGTTCTTTCGGATTAGGTATATTAACAAGTGCAATCGTTTATCCATTGGGGTACCTGGAGTCAACAGCTGTATTCCTTATAATAATTTTTTTGGGAACTTCATTAATCGTTCTCGGTGTATATATAAGTCCCACAAGTAAAAAGAAAGGATCCCAAACTTGACTGAATACTTTTTCTAAGTTTGTTACGAGATACTTTGACTAACAGTGCATCTAGTTGCTAAAAAATTTTGAAGAAAATTTCCACTTTATTGTTTGAAAGTTCAATCACTTAAATAGATCAAAAATTTATATCTTCTTATTGCATTTACGTTTATCGGCAAGTATAGCGATAAAGGTACCAGATAAAACAGTCAACCATAAAATGAAATCCATATCTTTCAACTCCAATCGTCAGCTTAAATTATATACGTCTGCTTATGGTAAAAGATTCAAAAAATTTAGGATAGAAGATTTAGAAGAAATATTAGATTTTTACGCTAATGATTTAAAGAGGGAAATGGCAACTGAAATCAAATATATTCCACGTCTTTGATATGGGGGGCTTACCTTGGACAAATGCTAAGAGAACATGTCAATCGAAGCTTAAACTGGGTTAACGAAGATGTTTTTGATGATGGAAAAATAATTCACCTTAAATCCGGAGAATACAGGATCTTCCCAATTGATAAGGTCTACAAGAGATTATTAAATGGGAAAGAAGATAATATAATCTCTTTTTATAAAGTAATGAAAGAGGAGCTCTTTAAATAAATTTCTATGTTATAATATAATTTTATTATTCCAAACGGGATTGATAAAAAACTATTCTTAAACTAAATAGCAGGATTATAGATTTAAGAATGAACACCATGAAACTACTATAGGAGAGTACTAAAAATGAAACAGAAAATGAACTATTTGATTATACTTTTAACCATCATCTTTATGGTCGGTTGTACCAACGCAGAAGATACATCCAATACAGATGTAGAAATAGATTCACAAGTAGAAACTACAGTTGAACCAGACAAGAAAGGTGAAAAAGAAGAACCTGTCACGGAAGTTATTGAAGAATCAAATAATGAACTGTTTTCAGGATACAAACTTATTGAAGTTGATGGGGGCGATATGTCTGGTTATCGTGAACCTAACGTCGTCGTTGATATTGGTTATGGGGACCGTGAATATTGGGCATTTACGAATGAATACGGGCAGCTCGTACGCGTTATAGCTGACGAAATCATCCTACAAGATGACCTTAACGAACCTGTATTATCGTCTGGCAGATACTACTCTGATGAGGCTAAGGTTCCTGGTGTCGAAAGTGACATTTTAGACGAAGGACATATCATTGCTGATTCACTCGGAGGGGTATCGAATGCTTATAATATTACCCCGCAAGAAAGTACGCTGAACCGACATGGTGATCAAGCTTATTTGGAGGATGCGATCCGTAAAGCAGGCGGGGCTACTAATTTTGAAGCCATTATCACATATCCAAATACAGAAACGCAGATTCCCTCAAGTTATCAGTACACTTATACATTAATGGGGAACAAAATCGTTGATAAATTTGACAATGTGAATCCTGATGAAGTAAACGAATCACTCGGTTTAACAGGTAAGGAGCCTTCCGATTCAGCTAGTCCAAACACAAACGGTGATATTTCTAGTGTGGATACAAACGGGAATGGACAGGTGACAATTAAGGAAGCAAAAGAAGCAGGTTTTAGTATGCCAATAACGCGTGATCACTGGTTATATCCATATATGGATGATCGTGATAATGATGGTATGGTTGGTGAGTAAGCCTCTAAACGTCTGTAAAGTAACAATTACTAGCGATAGTCCAAAAGGATTATCGCTTATTGTTGTTGTATTTGTTTCATTAAAGGGCTTTCTATCTAATTGATTAGCTTTTTAAATTACTTTGTAGTTTGTTGAAGTGATATAATTCAATTAAATAAAACATTCATATCTAAATAAACAAAAAAATGAAAAGGGGGATTAAAAATGGATGTAAGATATCCAATTGGGAAGCTACAAGTTCCTGAAAAAGTAACATTAGAAGATATTCAGGAGTGGCTAAAGCAAATCAAAACGTACACGACTCGTTTAAGAGAAACTGTCGACTCAGTAAGTGATGAGGAATTAAGCAGTACTTATCGTGAAGGTAGCTGGACAGTTCGTCAACTTGTTCATCACATAGCAGATTCTCAGTTGAACATGTATCAACGCTTGAAGTTGGCTTTAACAGATGAGACACCAACAGTACCAGCTTTTGATGAAGAAAAGTGGGCTATTCAACCGGATACAAAGCTTCCAGTAGAAAGTTCTATTAAAATGTTAGAAGGTATAAATGAGCGCATCGTATCTTTAGGACATAGCTTAACTGAAGAGCAATTAGATCGAGGTTTTAATCACCAGATAAATGGTTTAATAACAGTTGCAGCAAAAGTTGCAAAATTAGCTTGGCACGAAGAGCATCATTTAGCCCATATAAAAATTGCATTATCAAAATAATCCAATATGTAAAAGTGGCTTATCGAACTTAGATAAGCCACTTTTCACATTTACTTTAAGCAAAACTGAATAATTACTAATATTTGAGATATCAATACTAAAAGGTACTTTTAAAAGTCATAAGAGAAAGATTGGAGTATTTTAATGCGTATTTTTTCGTACATGATTTGTTTCTTGCTTGTATGGAATGTTTCTAATACCGTCAAAGCTGCTGAGGGGTTTATCAAAGCAGATGTAGATGAATATGTGACAAAGTATATCGAGAAAAATGGACTGCCTGGTGCTGCCGTTGTGATTGTAAAAGATGGGAAGATTCTATATGAAAAAGGATATGGACATGATTCCAACGGGGAGGCATTAACGGCGAACTCTAAAATCGGGCTTGCTTCTGGTACGAAGCCGTTTACAGCATTTGCGGTTTTACAGCTGGTGGATGAGGGGAAAGTCAAACTAGACGAACCTGTAACTACGTATCTTCCAGAACTGACTCTTGATGATCCAAGGTGGAATCGAGTAACTGTACGTCAACTTTTGAGTCATACATCTGGTCTGCCTAACCCTACGATTGTAGGTCCTGCGAATACGTTAAAAGCAGGTGTCGAACGATTTCAAGATTGGAAACTCCTATCAGAACCTGGAGGGAAATATTTCTATAGTAATGCAAACTACTGGACGCTAGCTTACTTAGTCGAACGAGTGAGCGGGATGGAGTTTAATGAATACCTTACACAAAAGGTTTTCTTACCACTTGAAATGGTGGATTCCATTTCACTAGTGAATTCTGGAGATATGGATGAACAAGAAATCCCAGGCGGTTATGTAACATTATATGGTACGGCGATGCCATGGACGGAGCTAGAAAAGATGTTTAGTGGCTCAGGAAGCATCTTTACGACCGCTCATGACATGGGAAAGTGGTTATCGATGCATACGAACGAAGGAAAGAATGAAAATGGAGATCCACTATTATCCTTAGGGCTCCTGAATGAATCTTATTCACCGCAGCCAGGAAGCAAAAAATATGGGCTTGGCTGGTCGCTTAGTTCACCAGGTATTGAACCTGCACGAATTTCTCATAGCGGTTCCATCTCAACTTTCCAATCTCAGCAAGACATCGTCCCAAGCAGTGGTTATGCGGTAGCCGTCTTGCTTAATAGCTTTACCACGACTTTTGAACACTCATATGAAATAAGTTCTGGTATTATTCAATTGACTGAGGGAGAAAATCCTGAATTGAAAGCTCCTACACCTAAAATCATCGATTTATCCATAGGTGCTATCTCATTAGTTTACCTGCTATTAGGAATTAGAGGGGTACTTAGGAGTAGAAAATGGTCAGAAAGACGAAAGCAGCATCCAGCTTGGAAATTCTATCTCCGTTTACTTCCACAATTGATACCAGTTGTAGGCGTCGGTTGGTTATTATTTATCGTTCCGGAACTACAAGATAACAGTTCCACAATGCTGGATGCGTTTGGTCTTTTTCCATCGGCCATGGTTTTATTAATAATAATGTTCTTCTTTGGAATCATTCTTACGATTTTAAGGATGTTTTATCGAATAAGAACATAAAATAAAACCCTCGACACTTCCCGAGGGTTTTACTTTGTAATTATAGATACAAAATTTTGGTAAAAAAATTACTTTAGGAGATTATTGAATGAAGGAGTCAAAAACGTCTATCTAATATGAATTACTCCTGAAATTTCGAATACTTCAATCAAAAAATCAACGAGAAATCCGCTTACTACTTCAATTTACCACTAAAAATATTAGTTACCATTCTAAGGTAGGCAAATCCAAATTTTTAAAGGATATATAACATAATAGTCGAAATTATTACTAGTATCATTGAATACTAGGAGGGATTTTGTGGGTTCAAATCCTAAACTGCCATTGTCTTTTGACGAAAAGAAATTGTTACGACAAGCTAAAATTAAAATAAGAGACATACATACTCTTACAATCAGTCATATTGCTTAGATGTTACATGTATCAAGAGAAAGAGCAAGACTTATAAAGGCTTTAGCTGAATTTCAAATAGTACCTTCTATCGGGATAAAACTAGCAGAACACCTGGTACACCAGTTACATCTATATTCGTTAGAAGAGATTCGTCAAAAGAATGGAGCCGAGCTTTTTGACGAATTAGAACAAAAATTAGGTGTATGGACAGATAGTTGTGTTGAGGACCAAATCCGTTGTGTCATAAATTATGCCAATAACCCTGGCAGCAACAAGCAATGGTTTGACTTCACCAATGATAGAAAGGCGTATAGACAAACCTATGGATTTCCAAAAGATAGACCGAAAAGAGCATGGTATGATGAAGGAGGAGAAAATGAAAACAAAGTTGTCACACGTTAGAGTCAATGTAAAAAATATCGATGAGGCACTAAATTGGTATACCACCGTATTGGAACTTGCAGATATTTACTTAAACCGAATTAATACGAAGAATTGGAAGGCTACTTGGAATAGATTAAAAGTACACTATATAAACGGTGTAAAATAAGTCCACAGAATAAGGGAGTGTTAGAATGGCAGATAAAAGTAGTATTCCTTATAGATTGATAGAACAAAAGGAGGAAACCAAAAAGCTGGCTATCATTTTACCAGGAGCAGGTTACACCACACAGGCTCCATTATTACACTATACAACTGGGATATTCAGGCTAAAAGGTTTTGATGTATTACATATTAACTATACATTTACTAGGCAGGAGTTATCTGAGATTACCGGTGAAGATTTTGCTAGAGATGTTCAAATAGCTATCGATCATGCTATAAAGAACAAGAAGTACAATGATTGCTATATTGTGGCTAAATCAATTGGAACTCTAGCTCTAAGTTATCTGTTAAAAAACACAATGTTCAAAGAGGCTAAAGTAGTTTGGCTGACTCCATTGCTGCAAAAAGAAGATGTATTTACCTCATTGGTTAATAGCGTAAATAAAGGACTTTGTATAATTGGAGACGAAGACCCTTGTTTCATTGAAGAACGATTTGAAAGATTGAAGAACAACCACAATCTTGTTTTAAAACTAGTTGATGGAGGAAATCACGGTTTAGAGCTCAATGAAAAGCCTATCGAATCTATTGAAATTCTAAAGATGGTTATTTCTGATATAAATGAATTTTAAATATGGAAGGTTCTAGAGAACTTCAAAATTATGCTAAGAATAATCTAAGAGGAGGTTAAAGAAATGAGGATCCCTATTTTCCAAATCGATGCGTTTACAGATGAACGCTTTAAGGGAAATCCCGCAGCCGTTTGTCCATTAAACGAATGGCTAGATGATGACTTAATGCAAAAGATTGCAGCTGAGAACAATCTAGCTGAAACGGCTTTTTTTGTGAAAAAGGATCAAGATTATGAGCTAAGATGGTTCACTCCAGCCAAGGAAGTCGACTTATGTGGCCACGCAACCTTGGCAACTGCTTATGTCATATGTACATATTTAGAAAAGGATTTAAATAATATTAAGTTTCATACGAAAAGTGGACTTTTAGAAGTATTTAAAGAGGGAGACTTGTTTACCTTAGTTTTTCCTTCTAGAGAAGGAGAAAAATGTGAAGTTCCAGAGCCACTGATTAAAGGTTTAGGTAAAGTTCCTAAAGAGGTTTATAAGGCAAGAGATTATCTGGCAGTATTTGAGAGGGAAGAGGATATTTTGAGTCTTGACTTAAATATGGACGAACTAAAAAAACTAGATACCTTTGCTGTCATCGTTACAGCTCCAGGACAAGAAGTCGATTTCGTCTCAAGATTTTTCGCACCAAAGGCAGGTATAGATGAAGACCCTGTAACTGGGTCAGCTCATTGTACATTAGTTCCATATTGGAAGAATAAATATAATAAGTCAGAACTTGTTGCCCTGCAATTATCTGAAAGAGGCGGGAAGCTATATTGTACTGATCTAGGTGAAAAAGTGAAAATCTCTGGTCAAGCAGTGGCTTATTTGGAAGGTTATATCCATGTTTAAGGGATTGAAACTAAAATAAAAGGGAGCAAACCAATGAATGTAGTGGAAAGACAACTTGAGGCTTACAACAAAAAGGACATAGATCGTTTCATGGAATGCTATGCAGAAGATGTTCAGGTTTTTCGGTTTCCTGGAGAAATATTATACTCAAGTCATGATGAAATGAGAAATCATTATCATAAGCTTTTTCAAACCTATCCAAACATGAATGCAGACATCCTGAATAGAATTGAACAAGGAAAATATGTGATTGACCATGAGTGGATTACTGGAAGAAAAGAAGAGCCTTTTACAGCAACTGCTATGTATGAGATTGAGAATGATTTGATAATAAAGGTTTGGTTTTTGTAAAGTAAGAATTCACAAACCCATTTAAAGAACTATAGGGCCCGTAACTTTTAATAGTTGCTGGCCCATTTTTGTCTTAAACAATCTTGCACTTTGAAAATAGCAATTTACTGAGGTTTTAACTCACACTACTATGGACAGTATAGAAATAACCTCTCTTGTAAACCTTCTAAGATTTTTTCTGGTATTTCCCTGAACTTGATATCCCCACCTAAGAAAAGTAGCCAATTGGTCATTTCGGTTAATTCTTCTACATTATCAATATTGATATAGGTCCTTAAAATTGCTGTTGTTTGGTAAGGATTCGTGTAGGAAATGGTTATTTTTAAAGGATGGTATTTTTTGTACTGAGAAATCGCATTTGGGCCAAGTTCAAGGACAAGGTTGCTTACTTTTTCCGGCTTATTTAGCTTTTCTAAAATCTTTTTTCGACTAAATCTATTTTTCACAGGATATGGTTTTACATCGGTTAAATTGTCAACAGGAAATATTCTACTTTTTTCTTCCATAAGGTCAAAGGCGTCAATGAGCCAAGTGCTTTTTTCATGATAAAGATGCAAGAGATAAATTGGATACGTCTTGAGTTCCTTCCCTTCTTTAACAGTAATCCATAAATAGCTATCCAAAAGAAGAGTTTGAAAGAGTTTTTCTACCATAGGATGGGGGATGTCTGAAAGTTCAAGTAGGTCGGGATTATTGGGATTGGTCCCTTCAAAGAGCAAAATCTGATTTAAAAAAACGAGGTGGTCTTGTTGGTTTTCGGAAATGAGACCAAGAATTTTTTCAGCTAAAGACTGACGACTCTTTAGATAGGGGAGTTGCTGATTTCTTGTGGCCATAAAAGCAAAAAAAAGAGCTTTAATCTCATTATCGGTAAAGTGAACATTAGGCAGAACAGAGTTGTTCATGACAAAATAACCGCCATCCCTTCCAACCTCAGCGACAAGCGGCATTCCCATAGATTCAATTTCTCTGATATCACGAATAGCTGTTGAGCGGGAAATATGAAATTCTTGCATGATTTCAGAAATGGTAAATCGGCCTCGGTTGTTGATATATCGCATAATAATATTAATTCGTTCAACTTTTTTCATTGGGCCTCCTAAACAGTGTCACTTTTTGACATGGTTTAAGGCTATTATATACCTATCAAGTGGAAATACAAACCAGTTGATAAATTTTAAAAAAGGATGGTTTTGAAAATGGCTAATTATACTTTAGAAGAAAAAGAAAGTTTTACCGTTTTAGGTTTAGGAATTGAGCTTACGAGCGATTACACTGACTACGCTGGCATTAACAAGGAAAAGTCAGATTTTTGGCAGGCAATCAAACAAGATGGACGGCTTGATACGTTAAAAGCCTTAGCCTCAAATGAATACATTTTCGTCGTGAACGAAGCCGTAAATAACAAAATGATGCATTATGCTGGTGTCATGTCTGAGGAAACATTCCCAGAAGCAACGAGAGTGATCCAATTTCCTAAAGGAGAATACCTCGTTGTTAAAGGGGAAGCGAATTCAGATGAAGAATTGAGTAACAAGCTTACTGGTATTGCCTTTGGAGAGGCGTTACCAGAGGCAAATAATGTTGCCTATGTTGGTGGACCAAATACAGCGGTAGTGATGGGGCAGCGAAACGGCTTAGTGTATGGTGAGATGTGGATCCCAGTTGTTAGGAAATAAAAAGATTTGGAGGGATGAAAATGTCCTATATCGTTGAGTTTAAAAATGTGTCTACCGTTGGTTTAGAGTCTTCACCAGCAGAAGAAGCGCTTGCTGGATTACGTGCGAATGAAGCCCGTTACTTTATGAACAAATATAAGCATGAATTTACAGTTGTACCTGCTAGCGAAAGTCAGGAGACCCTTGATTATGTGAATCGAATTTTGAAAGAGGAACGCGATATTGAGTTTGCGGCTAAATCTTTAGAAACGTCACGTTTTCAGGTGGAAAATATTAAATTTGCCTACGTCTTTTATGAGGATGGTCTTGCGGTTAACGTCATGTATACCGTTGATAACCCTAAGAAACGGGCCGTTGGTTTAAAGCTTTCTGATGGGATGGAGGTACCAAAGGAATTAGAAGGAAAGTTTAAGTTCGCTAGGCAGAAGTCAAAGCTAGCTGGAACAATCCGAGGTTCATTCTTTGTGATTAAGGGAGAATATTAAAGGAAGTAATCTTGCGATTGGTGAAAATCAACTATACTTTAGTTGTTCAATCAGGATTTTTTTCATCCTGATAAGAAGGTCCTGATTGAACAAATCAAATTCCATGCAAAATTACCTGTAAAGAATAAAAGGAACATTGGTTCTTAGCCCTGCAACGTTAAAAGTTGCAGGGCTTTTTCTTGTCTTTACCCTCAATTGTTGGATTATTTGACACAGCAATATTAAAGGTCTATGTACAAAATGTCCTGAATAAATTTCTTTTACAAGTACCATGACAAACACCCATTTTTTCTTCATGAATATAATCAAATATGACACGAAATTAAACGGAGGTTAGGGGACTGTATATGGAGTTTATTTCTGAGAAAATTATCGGAGGGCTCATCGCTATTTTATTTGGCATTATATCCCTGCATGAAGCTACCATCCTATACACATACAGTATCAATCTATTAACAGGTGATCATGCATTGCCTGGACTGATTGGGATTTTTCTCGTCCTTTTTGGAATAAGCTTGTTCTTTAAGAAATCAACCGACCGGAAGGCTGAATTTCCAAAGGGCAAACTGTTATATACGATGATTATTTCTATTATATTGTTGTTGATATATAGTTTCCTCATCACGATCTTGGGGTACTTAGTTAGCACATTTACTGTATCTGTACTATTGTTCAAATTAATCGGTAAGAAGAGTTGGATTTTTTCAGTGATGATTGGTGGAGTGTTAACAGCAGTTTTATACTATATATTCATTGTGTTGCTGAAAACTCCTTTTCCTATCGGTATTTTTTCGTTCTAGAAGGGGGTAAGCACGAATGGAAACAATCATGTATCTCCTAAACGGCCTGAGTGAAGTGGTTACGCCTCTTAATCTCTTAATTATTTTGTTAGGGTCCTTACTTGGCACCTTGGTTGGCGTCCTTCCAGGGCTTGGTCCAACATCGGCCATTGCTGTGCTTTTACCTGTTACAACTGTACTTGACCCAGCTCAAGGAATGATGATGATGGCAGGGATTTACTATGGCTCCATGTATGGTGGTTCCACAACCGCTATTCTCATGAATATTCCCGGTGAGTCTTCGTCTGTTCCGACCACATTAGATGGTTACCCTCTTTCTCAAAAAGGGAGGGCAGGCGCAGCCCTTGGTATTGCAGCGATTGGGTCATTTATTGCTGGAATCATAGGGTTAATAGGACTCGTCTTGTTTGCACCCATCTTAGCAGACCAAGCTTTGAAATTTGGACCGCCTGAATATTTTACCTTAATGTTAATCGCGCTCTTAGTACTCTTTAATTTAACGGGATTCAGTATAAGAAAATCGGTCCTCATGGGTTTATTTGGATTCTTATTCTCACTTGTTGGGATTGGAATCTCAAGTGGGATACCAAGATTTGACTTTGGATTCAGTATACTAAGTGGCGGTTTTGAGATGATCAGCATTATTATCGGGCTTTTTGCGATTACTGAAGTATTAAAGGGATTGGAAGAAAATCGAACGACAACGAGGAAACATTTTAAATTGAAACGGGTTTATCCGAGCAAAGAAGACTTAAAACAAAGCAGGGCTCCCATCCTTCGAGGCAGTTTACTTGGTTTTTTTCTTGGGATACTGCCAGGGATATCCGCAACGATCACCTCTTTTTTATCCTATGATATCGAAAAAAAGATATCAAAAGACCCTAATAAGTTTGGAAAAGGTGCCATAGAAGGAGTTGCTGGTCCAGAATCCGCCAATAATGCTACCAGTTCAGGAGGGTTCATTCCTTTATTATCCATAGGAATCCCAGCATCACCACCGTTAGCTGTTTTACTTGCGGCCCTTATGATATACGGGTTAACACCTGGACCTGTCCTCTTTGAGCAAAATAGTGAGATGGTCTGGATGATTATCGCCAGTATGTTTGTTGGAAATCTTATTTTACTCGTCCTTAATTTACCTTTGGTTGGGTTATGGGCAAAACTGACCGAAGTACCATTTGGAATCCTCGCACCGATCATTTTATTGATTAGTATTTTAGGAGCATATTCGGTTCGAAACAGTATGTTTGATGTCGTTGTTGCGATTCTATTTGGGATACTTGGCTATCTATTTCACAAGTTTCAGTGGCCGATCATTCCATTTGTGCTATGTATCGTACTCGGACCAAAAATAGAAAGTTCCTTTATTCAATCCATGGAAATGTCTTCTGGCAACTTATTAATCTTTGTTCAAAGACCAATCTCCTTAACGATTCTTATCCTGGCAGGAATATTCTTAACCCTTTCAGTCTTCCTCATGAAACGAACGAAGAAAAGATTGTTCCAAGAAACAGGAGAAGAACAGGAGTTTTCTTAAGGGTCTTTTCTTATAGAATCTCGGCGTATGGCATAAAAAAAAACAACAAAGAGGGGTTCATCATGAAAAAGCTATCTTTTTTACTTGTGGGATTGATGTTGATTGTATCTGTTTTTCTGGCAGCTTGTTCATCAACATCCACTACACCAAGTTCTGATGATGAAACAAAAGACACGAAAACGGCTGGCACTGATTATCCGGAAAGACAAATTGAGTTGGTCGTCCCATTTGCCGCTGGGGGAGGCGTTGATTTAGCAGCACGGGCGGTTGCCGACTATTTGAGTAAAGAGTGGGGGAAGCCGATCGTTGTCACAAATAAACCCGGTGGAGGGGGTATCATCGGCGCTCAGTATGTGTTAAAAGATGCAAAGGCGGATGGTTATACCGTACTGGTCAATAACAATTCTTCTACTACGATGTATGAGGCTGGTAATTCGAACCCTACACTAACTACGGATGACAATGTTTTCGCCTCAAGAGTTGCCGAAGGTTCACTTGCTTTTGCTGTCAAAGCTGATGCAGAGTGGAATGACTTAAAAGAACTATCAGATTGGGTAAAAGAAAACCCTGAAGAGCTCACATGGGCAAGTGTTGGTCCTGCTGGATTTTCATCTTTTGGCGTAGCAGAATGGCTGGATTCCATTGGTGTAGATTTTAAGGAGACAAAAATGGTTTCTTCTGAAGGAGCTTCAGATTCCGCTGCTAAAGTAGCAGGGGGACATGTGATGCTCGCCGTGCATACAGTAGGAGAATTAGCTTCCCTTGTTGAAGGAGGCAAACTCAAAATACTTGCAGTATCGTCAGAAGAACGAAGTCCATTATTCCCAGATGTTCCAACTGCCAACGAACAAGGGATTGAAGGATTAACCGTCAAATGGTGGACTGGGTTATCCTTTGCGAAAGACACACCTCCTGAAATCGTAGAAAAATGGGATGAGGCCGTTGGCAAAATGGAAAGTGACGAAGATTTTATCAAGCAACTCGAAAAAATTAAACTAACTCCTTCCTATTTAAATTCATCTGACTTTGCAGAAGACGTTCAAAAGGAAAAAGAAAGATATACAAAATTAGCAGAAGATACGGGGATTCGGAAATAAAGATTAATTGACAAAAATCGACAGGTACCTGGCACCTGTCGAACATTGAGAGGCTATAACCAAAACACACGGCATGAAACCATTTATCAAATGGGCTCATGCCTTTTTTATACAAAATTCCTTCTCCAACTGTCACACTTCAACTGGATAAAATGAATGGGGCGCGAATTTGCTATCTTCGATTCGCCTATTATCATTATATTCATGTAATCTCCCTTCATACTCTAGCTGGAAGTTTGATATCTTCGGCAGTTCACTTGGTTCGATAAGTGCTAGTTCCTTATTATAGTCAAAGGTGTTTGCCTCATTTAGTACAGATGCAACAAATTGAGAACAGAAGAAAGCGTTTTTCCTCTTTACTGGTCTCTGTAGCGCCACTCCGAATAAACCTAAGAAATTATAGCGATATTGTTCCTTTTGTACCTCAATTTCTTTTATGTAACGTTTCATTCTTTCTACATCCTCTTCCGTTAACGTTAAGGAATAGATGGCACAGGATGCTTCCTGAAAGATAACTGATTGGATATCCTCTTTTACAAATCCCCCAATAAAGGGGTTTCTAGGAGTTTTTCTGCCAAAGCTATATACCTCGGTTAACTCGGAATTAAACGATATTGATGCATGATTATAGGGTTTTCTCGTATAGTACTTAATCAACTTTGTAAGCATGGTTCCTGTATCAGTTAATAGTAGAAATACCTTTTTTTCGACCATCATCATTCTCCCATACATTGTTTTTATTTTACTATAGATGGTAAAACTTAAGAAAAGGCTAATAGAATTCTTAAGATTTCTTTAAGATAGTAGGAGATTCTACTAAAATACTAAGAAAATCTTAAGAAATATATGAAGTATTTGTTAAGATTTGCTTGCTATTCTTTTTTTAGACGGAATAATAAAAGGTGGGAGAAAAGGAAAATCACACGTGGGAGTGAACACGAATGAACATATTGGTATGCGATGATGATCAAGCGATTGTTGATGCTATCGGGATCTATTTAGAAACCGAAGGCCATAATATTTTTAAAGCTTTTAATGGAGCAGAAGCCATAGATGTAATTAGAAATCAGGAGATCCATCTTATCATCATGGATATCATGATGCCCAAAATGGATGGAATCCGAGCAACCATGAAAATTAGGGAAGAAAATAATATTCCGTTAATTATGCTTTCCGCTAAATCAGAGGATTCGGATAAGATTTTGGGGTTAAACGTAGGAGCAGACGATTATATTACGAAGCCGTTTAACCCTCTGGAGTTAATTGCCAGGGTCAAATCGCAGTTGAGACGATTTACCGTATTAGGTGCTCTGGAAACAAGCAGCCATATTTTGCAAACGGGTGGACTTATGATTGATGATGACAGAAAAATCATCACCGTTGATGGAGAGGAAGTTCATCTAACCCCTGTACAGTATAAGATAGTAAAGCTTCTGACAGCAAACGCTGGAAGGGTATTCTCCATCGAGGAAATCTATGAAAGAGTGTGGAATGAAACTGCCCATAGTCCGGAAAATACAGTATCCGTACATATTCGGAAAATTAGAGAGAAAATAGAAATCAATCCAAAAGAGCCAAAGTACTTGAAGGTTGTGTGGGGAGTTGGGTATAAAGTTGAAAAAATATAGTCATTCTTTGATAACAAAAATAGTAGTCTTCATGTTAGCTGTTGCCTGTTTAACAGGTATCTCAAATGCTTTTGTCAAGGGAGTATTTGTATACGATAGCAATTTTAATAGTGTGTTTGAAGAAAATTTCTTTAAAAGCAGGGCCTATGTTGAGGAAAGTAAAAGCCTTGTTTATGACCTCATAAGACTATTAGGGGAATACAAGAACCAGGAACATATACTAAGTGGCGGTACTATAAGTAAGGATGAACTAAGTAATATAGAGTCTATCCTTTATGAAGAATATCAGTTCCACCCTGCAAGAATGAATCCTGAATTAACTGAAGCAGAAAATTACGAAGCATTTAGAAAAGAATATGCCGATGAAATCGCTCAGGAAAAAGAAAGGTCTATCAAGGCAGACTTACGAGAGTATCATACTATCGTGCAAAATATTAAAGAATATAAGGCTCCTTTGTTTTACGCAAGTGATAGTGAAAATGTGTTTACCAACACAAAGTTGACCGAAAGAAAGCAGTTTGAAGCTAATCCTTCCTTTTGGATATATGATAATTTTGAACAAAAGTTTTTTCCAAAAGAAATAAAAGAGAATATATATTTTACGTCGTTTAAAGAGCAAATGGATGAGATGGACCTGGAGAATACGGTAATTTATATTGCATTTACAGAGGAGTACTTACATCAAAAAACAGCAGAATGGCAAGAAGACAAAGCGATTGCTACAAAATATCTATCCCAAATCATTGTTTTTGCTGTTGGATTTCTTCTTTCCTTGATCTATCTAATTGTCATAATCGGAAGAAGGTCATTTACGGAAAAAGAGCTATATTTACGTGGACTAGATAGACTGTATAATGATATAAATCTCGTGTTATGTATTGCCAGTTTCATGTTGTGGATGATTCTGGTGGATAGTCTGTTTGAAAATCTTGAACAGTTGATTATCCCTTTGACTATTCCTATTGCTGCGATCCTACTCGTATTAATACTTTCATGGGTTAAACATATCAAAAATAACTCTTTTTTCAAGCATACACTGATTTACTTTTTGATAAATCATGTCGTTCAATTTGTAGGAGGTGTTTATCGAAGTGGCAATCTTGCTGTAAAGACGGTATTAATCGTCATTGGCTATCCCATATTAGTTGTCGCAACATTTTTCATGTTCCCAGTAACACTTGGGATTGCGGCCTGGTTTGCGTTTAAAAAGGTGAAAGCCTTTAGGGCAATTCAAGAAGGCGTTGAAATGATAAAAAGTGGAGAGCTTCAGCATCGGATTGAAGTGGATGGAAAGGGAGAATTTAGCAAACTAGCAACCGATATAAACAGTATTACTGATGGGTTGAAAAACGCCGTTAATAGTGAACTCAAAAGTGAACGTTTAAAAACAGAACTTATCACAAATGTATCTCATGATATCAGAACTCCTTTAACTTCTATTATCACCTATGTGGATTTATTGAAGCATGAGAAGGACTCGCTAAAGGCAGCTGAGTATATAGAAGTGCTTGAGCAAAAATCAAAAAGGTTAAAGGTACTGACAGATGACTTATTTGAGGCAGCGAAGGCTTCCAGTGGGAATATTCCCGTTGATTTTGACAAGATAGATATTGTGTCTCTCCTTACCCAAGGACTAGGAGAGGTCAATGACAAAGTAGAAGTTATGGAGTTAGAATTTAAGTTGAATCCTCCAAAGGAAAAGGTCTATATTATGGCTGACGGTAAATTACTGTGGAGATCGATAGAGAATTTACTATCGAATATATTTAAGTATGCTCTTGTGGGGTCAAGGGTCTACATTGATATGGAGGACTTGGGGCAGGAAGTACGTCTCACCTTTAAAAATATCTCGGCAAATGAGTTAAATATTCAAGCAGAGGAATTAATGGAGCGCTTTAAAAGAGGCGATGAGTCCAGAACGAGTGAAGGTAGCGGCTTAGGCCTCTCTATTGCAAAGAATCTTATCGAATTACAAAAGGGGAAATTTAACATACAAATTGATGGTGACTTATTTAAAGCGATTCTTTATCTGCCTAAATATACTGCTGGCAATGAGGAATAAACTCTTAAATTTGTATAACAATTAAGATGTAGCTTGTAGCTTAACGTTACTAAATCTACAGGCTCTTTTGCAGGATTTTAGAGATTTGTCGTAACTTTAATCGACAGGTTCCACTGGCACCTGTCGATTATTTTTGTTAGTTCCGCAATGGGGCTATTCCATGATGAAAAAAACATGAATCTTTTTACTATTGCAAACGTATACAAAAGAAAGGTTTTTTACATGGAGGTGTATGATATGAATCCAGAAACAATTATGTTAGTGGTAACGCTAATAATAGGCTTTGCACTATTTTTCATGGTGATTACCCGAAAAGGTACTTTTATTAAAGCTTTGTGTCTATGGTTAATCCAATTAATTGTTATTCTAAGTATAAATATATTTAGTCTAAACCTTGGAGTAATTGATACATTCACCTCAACTTTCGGTCTTATTACAATGCTAATGTTAATATTGGTGCTAACAAATAAAAAAGAACGAAGGTAGATAATTTTTCTATATTGCTATGTGCGAAAAAGTGAAAATTAACGAAATGGATTTGTATCGGAACTGAGAATTGAAAGGAATTTGAAGTTATTTCTTACGGTCCTATTTATTTTATTTTGATAGTTTTTTAATTGGGTTAACTGTCGATAAATTCGGTAAGACAGGTAATATTATTATGAATATATGGGTTATGGACAGGTGCCACACAGGCACTTGTCGAATTAGAGAAATGTACATAACTATGTAATACCTTTCCGTTTCATTGTTGAAGGTATTAGTCTCCTTATGAAGTGAATGTTTTGTGTGAAAAGTTGATAGTAGAAGAAATTAAAACAATTGATGGAAAACTGAAAGATCTTTCCGAACTTTTAATAAAGACAGTAGAGGATGGAGCTTCCATTGGATTTATTTCACCGATGGAAGAAATAGATGCAAATAATTATTTTGAAACTGTACTAGGTCCTGACGTAATTTTGCTTGTAGCTAAAGCAAGTGATAAAATCGTTGGAACTATACAGCTTCACTTATCTACAAAACAGAATGGAAGTCATCGAGCTGAAATTGCTAAATTAATGACACACCCAAATTATCGACGCAGGGGTGTTGGACGTATGCTAATGCAACATGCTGAAGAGATTGCTAGAAATAATGGAAGGTCCTTATTAGTTCTTGATACAAGAGAAGGAGACTCTTCTAATCTCCTATATACCTCACTCGGATATATTAGGGCAGGACGAATTCCGAACTATGCAAAATCGCCAAATGGGGACTTAGCTGCTACTATTTATTATTATAAAGAGATTAAGTAACTACTATTTATGATGGAAAGTGCGTACAATTGGATAATACAATTGGATATATTAATCCACTAACAAACTAGTGAAACAACTACAAAAACTGTAACGGAGTGGGTATTTGGCAACTCATCCTTAACTACTCCTCAAACTAGCCATTTCCATTTCCTCTTGTCCATTCAGTTCCATATTAACTATATATAGATGAGTTTCACAGGACTAAATTTTTACAAGAAGGAAAGCAGTTTTCACTTATGGAAGTATAAATAGGGGCTGTCACCTTTTTCCTGCTTGTCAGGTAGTGAAAACAAATTTGGAGGAAGTAGATATTGGAGATTCAAAGTAAAGTCAAACTTCGAACACCAGTAAGGATTGCTATGATTCTATTTGCAATATTGACTATATCAATATGTGGATTCTTCCTTCATCAAAAGAACTTAAACATTGAATATCCCACTTTTCAAGTCGATATAAAAGCTAATTTTTTATCCGATACATACTTTAGCGAACTCGCGGAACAGTACGAAGAAATCCGGTCAGAACACAGAAAATGGTTTATATTGGACCAGTCTAGAGCAATTGCATCACATGCGATTCTCACACGTATGATGGATGATGTAATGGAAAATCAAGAGCTATTGTATGAAGATAAGCAAGCCAATTTGTTTTTTGATACATTTGACCAATACGTTAAACAACTAACCCAAATGACAGAACAGTTCCATTATTTTCGCAATGAGTTGAACAAATATGGAGAGGCACCTGACCGATTAGAAGGGATGGTTGAACTTACTGCATGTGGAAAATGGAAAGTATTCAGTGCCAGATACCACAGGTATCAAGTAGATGAATACGACTCTGCACATAATATGAAGTTTATATCAACAGATGGACGATTTGAAGCTGTCTATAATACCGAAACTGGGCAAATAGTGACCGATCCAATAAATATGGGTACGTACAATTTTGCGCCTGGAAGCATGATTCCATGGCAGTATTATCAGCATCATAAATACGATAAAGTTCCTTGGAAGAAATGGGGCAATACTGACCAGATTGCTTACGATGAAATTAAACAAAGAGAGTCCAGACATGGTTCACTTGAACAAAAGAAAAGCGCAGATGTGCTGGAGGAGCTGATAGAAAGTAAAATATCAGAATCTCCATCGTGTTAACATAAAGGAGATTAGTGAAAGTTTATAGGTACAGAACAATTATTCGACAGGCGCCCGTGTACCTGTCGAATATTCTAGTTTGGTATTAATCCTCTATTACAGCTTTCCCTTGTTCTCTTAACTTTTTTAAAGATGCTATCATATGATTTATTTCCTCGTCGGAGTGTCTTTCCCATGCACCTAATTCTGCTATTATTTTCAACGGAGATTTAGATCTATAGGAACGGGTTGGGTTCCCAGGAAATCTTTTGTCAGTTAAGTTCGGGTCATTTTCAAACTCACCTAATGGTTCTACAATATAGATTCTTTCATTTGCAGATGATGCTGCTAACTCAGCACCCCATTTAGCTGCATCCAATGTTGCCGTGAAATAGATATGGTTAGATTTTTTATCCTGATAATTTGATAAGTGTTGTGGTTCTAACAAATCTCCAATTTTTAATTCTGCTTTCGTACCATGAAAGAAGGGACCCTTGTCTAAGACATCTCTTTTGTCATTCATAGTGAAACACCTCTTCTGTTTTTTATAGTATTGGAATTAGGAAAGAAAAGACTAAAATATTATATATATATTAGTATGCACGTAGGTGTTATGAAATCAATCGATAATTACATTAAGTTTTTGGACCTTATTTATCGTACTTTTCCTTTAGTAGATTACGAAAAATTATTACTGTATTCTCTGTCTTTGTCTAGAATAGTCCAAATGAAACAATTACATAGGCAATGTATAGAGATGAAATGAAAAGTATTTAGAGGGAACTAAATGAAGAATAAGAATAAACAACTACTAGCATAAAAAAAGCCCAGGCAATTGCCCCCGGACAAAACAATAACCTCTTAGGCTTTTTTTTATATCTTAAATTGACAATTTATTCGTCAGCAATGATATCATCATTAGTTGAGAGCAACGTCAGTACTAAAGAAGGTCTGCTCCTCTTTCAATTTGTTCATTGATAGCATTTACTACGCAGCACAATTGTGCAAACACATTGCCAACTGAATTATTTGCGTCGATTAAATCTTGGACAGTTGGTCGTGTTTCTGGATATTCAGGAAATGCACTTACTAAAGCATCGACTTTGTCTGCTTCCGCAGCAATTAATTCAGCAATTGCAAATTTTTCAGCAACCGCTCCTAAAATGATTAAAGCTCCAAGTACACTCTCAACATTATCTCCGTTCCAGCCCTTAGCAGCATTCATAACTTCACTAAACTTTTCTTCCATTTGGAACCTCTCCTCTATTTTTGTATTTTTAGTTGTCCGGATGATATAAGATATGTATGAATGCTAAAATAGCTTGGACATTTGCTAGATTCACAATGAGAATGTACTTTTATCCCTCAGAATTCCCCCTTTTTTAAAATAGAAGGGTAACAGTTGCACTTTCAAGACATCTTTTTATTAATTTATTATGCCTTGTGAAAGTATTGAAGCAAGAAGAAAGTTACTTTAAGACATAATGGTTTTGCAATAAAGAAGTTAGAATGAAAGGAGAATTAAAATGGCATTTATTATCACAATTGGTGTAATTGTCTTAGTTATTACTTGTTTGTCGATTGAGGTGAATCTAAGAATAACAAGGGAGCAAAATAAAAAAATGATTGAATTACTAAAACAGTTGAACGAAAAATAATAGATTTTCTTTTGTCTTTGTAGCTAAATCAGTAACTAGTATTGAGGGGATACCATGAAAAAACCATACTTAATGATATTGATTATTACTCTAATATTTATAGCAACTGGCTGCTATTTCATCGAAGAACAAAGAGCTGAGAGTATTATCAAAGAATATTATCAAGCTATTATAGATGAAGACTACGAAAAGGCGTTTGACCAGTTGCGGCTATATGATTATGATTTTAAAACGGGTGATGGTCATTATACAGAAGGTACTGCATATTCTCCTGAAGAGGCCAAAGCGTTTTATTTAAAAAAGATAAATGTCTTAAAAGAACAAAACTATAAAAAACAGAAGAGGTGTTTCACTATGAATGACAAAAGAGATGTCTTAGACAAGGGTCCCTTCTTTCATGGTACGAAAGCAGAATTAAAAATTGGAGATTTGTTAGAACCACAACACTTATC
>Ga0115846_100083_pt1 | contig 40302 bp, 36 predicted proteins | sample InSIn5gowninarea_2_FD_83860 | JGI IMG/M metagenome (GOLD analysis project Ga0115846, IMG submission 83860) | reverse complement strand
TGTGATGCGGAGACAGCGGGCGATGAATGTTGATTTGTTGACTACTAGAGAGTCGGAGAGGATCCAGTTCGGTGGTTTCGTACTGCTTGCTACAGCTGTGTTTGCGTGGATTGTTAGGAGTGATTCCGAGAGCGGCTCGACAAGATCGGTGCTGGTGGGTGCTGGAGGAGGAGGAGTCGTGGTGGCTGACCTGTCTTTAGGATCTTGAGTCGCGCCATGCTGCGATTCGTGGTGTTTTGTTAGAAGCGGAGTTGCTTCTTCGATTAGGTCGAAGAGACATACGGCGCCGGATGTGTAGATGCGGCCTAGCACGTCGCGGAGTATGGCTGTTGCAGGTTCTCCTTCGCCCTTTCGTGCTGATGCGTCGACATGGTGTGTGCCGAGGATTTGTGGTGGTTCGTCTGGGTAGGTGGGTGGAAAGGTGAGGGAGAAGGTGTATGCGACGGATGGAATTGTGAGGATAGCGGATGTTCCGCTGGTGGTGGAGTCGTTTGTGATTTTGAGTACTTCAGAGTCATATATTGAGGTTAGGGCTTCGACTTCCTCGTTCAAGGCATCGCTGCTTGACATGGAGGGATCTACTGGTGGTGGACATCCTTACAGGTTCGGTCCGAGATGGACAGCATTGAGCAATTGTTAGTGGGATGACATTGATTCGATTGTACATGACTCGATTACCATCGAATGTAAAGTTCGGATGACTCGCATATGCTCAACTAACAATTCCAAGTGTATGCGCGCTCACTTTTTGTGATACCGTACAAATAGCCTAATAACAGAACAGAAAATGATAGTTACAAATTTGGCATCAGTGGACGATGATAGCCGTCCTCGACAAACGAAACTCTCCTCCAATGCATGGCCCAACACCACAGAGCTCTAATCAACCATCCCACAATCATGGAAATGGTGGATCAAGTGCCCCACAATCAGTGAAGTGCTGGATGCAGCACATAAACGTAAGCCAAACCGTCAGAGGGTTACAACAAGCAGGCCAAGGATCACATGGTATCTTCTCTTTATCTTCCCGTGGCGACAAGTCGCCCGAATTGCCCGAGTTCTCCGAATCCGTGTGGTTGGCAGGTCCTCTCAAATGACTTGCCATCAACTTGACAGCCTGCAAAGTTGCGTACCTGTTTTCCTCAGTCAGGTGCTTAGTTCCAGTACTGGGCTGAGTCCACCAAGCTGGGGGGTCTTTCTCGAGGATCTCCGTCATGTTCGATGCGAGGCCGTGAGATCGCAGGGCTTGAATCCACACGAAGCAGCTAGGGTCGTCACCATTAGCGATACAAGCAGGTGGTGGACCGGCGAGAAGCGAGGCAGGATCGACATCGATAGCGATGTCTCGGCGTTGGATAGGGCCTGGTCGGAGTCGGATAAGGTAGGAGGCGTCCGAGTGTCCGCCCTCGACAACGACATCATCCACAGGCGGGAGGGAACCGCATGTGATCTATGTGTTGTTAGTTGAGTTCCTTATTGGGTCAGATGCTGGCTTCAGGTAGTACTTACAGTCGTGCCTGCTGGATCTGACTGCGGCAAAGCAGCAGTGAGCATGCACAGGGCCAAGAAGGCAACAGTGATTGTAGAGATGAAATGCATCTTGCTGGTAAGTTTTTGAGGTTGAACGACGGTAGATCAAAGTTGATCCGATCAAGTGTTGAACGTGTTCTGTCAAAATTGTGCGGGAAATATGACTGACTTTATACTTGGGAGTGGACTTTGAAATGTGCTCAAGGGGATAGCAAGGTGGATCTGCCAGTATGTATATAGCAGGAGCCTAGCATCCCATATTATGCTTCTCCGTAGCGCATTCCATTTCCGTTGGTAGAGGAGGTTACCATCCTCAAGACTAGTTGATATTAGTGAGAGAATCAATTTCAAGCAAAATTCGCTCAAGAGATCTGCACTGATATAGGGCTTAATGTGGACTGAACCTCGATGGTATGGCTCGACCCATCGCACTATTGGAAGTCTGGCATAGGAAGAAGCAGTCGTCATTCGACATTATTGACGATCGCTTCACTGTTTGAGGAAAGAAACTCCTGAAACGCTCGGATCGCTCATATGACCACAGGACGATTTGGGTAATAACATTAGTTCTTCGTTTCGTACATACATACACTGCTAGAATTGTGCTCAGAAGTTGTAGAAGGGCATGTGGGAAACAACCTCGTTATGCCCCATGTCTCACTGCACCAACTCAACCTAAAATATTATTGTGGTTGTTGATGCCAGAACGAGTCCAGTTCGGACTCTGATAACGACCTGATACGCGTGCTTACAGCGTATTGCCGTAAATTGATGCCATTCGCATTTCCTTGTCATGAAGGTTCGTCACATCCGACCCACTGCGCCTGATGGAAATATTACGCAGTTTCTTGACTTCACCTCGATTGCCAAGTCGACTATGCTGAGTCGAAATGTTTCGAGATCGGAGCATCTTGCTTGGGCTTAGTCCATCAATCTTCGATACTGCGTCGTCTCTTGTCTTATGTTTTCCCTCTTTTGGTTCAAAATTCCGGACATGGGAGATCCCATCGCTGACATGTCGTTCAATCCCTTGTTGATGTACGTCGCTTGAGGATGCTCGAGGACACTTGATCAGACTCACAGCTGTCAGTGATTTCTTGATATTTGATGGTACACGAGTTGTAGTGGCGCCCATCGAGGCGTCAAGTGATGTACCCGATTGTTGGTAGTAACCTTTCGTGATGGCTCGAGTGTTAGTCGAGCCGAATGCCGGACCTTGCCGACCATTCGTGACAAGTGCAGTCGCGCCAGCCACAGCAGCACACTAAGCTCTCGAGAATACCTTGACGGCACCATCTCCACCGGCACTGATAACCCACCGACCATCCGGACTCCAAACAACAGAACAAACACAGCTGTAGCAAGCAGTACGAAACCACCGAACTGGATCCTCTCCGACTCTCTAGTAGTCAACAAATCAACATTCATCGCCCGCTGTCTCCGCATCACATCTCTCTCCGAAGCCACAGAATCAATATCCCACCTCCTAGCCACGAACAAGAAAGTCGCAAGCGCAACACATAACATCACAGCATGGAGAATCAAACAACGTTCCATCCTCCACACAAATGCAGATAAGTCAGCCACAACATATCCACCATCATCAAAATCCAAAACAACCTCCGCCACAGTCGCAGCAGACACTCAAACTCCAGAGATCATAATCCAAGACTCCGACGACGACGGAGAAACAGCAGCAGGCGGAAGACTACTGCATCTCCTGCAATTGATGGATGTATGGAACGTGGTCGTAGTAGTCACGAGATGGTATGGCGGTGTGAAGCTTGGGCCTGATCGGTTTAGATGCATTAATACTGTTGCGAGGGAGGCGCTGGTTAATGGTGGGTTTGTGGGGGATGAGAAAGAGGGAAATCAGAAAGGTGGAGGTGGGAAGAAGAGTAGGAAGTAAGATGAGGTGTGATGGTGTGATGGTGACAATGAGGGTTGCGGAACTGGCTGGCTTGGTAGGTAACTTTTGATGTGATGCTATGATGAGTGAGAGGCTAAGTAGAACATCCATCTATTTGCAATATATCCTCTTCCCGTGAGTATCATTTGTCCGCAAGCCCGCCCAAGTCCACAGCCACGTTGGGTCTGACTTCAGTCTGCATTTTCACACACACAACGACCGAGGAATGGCAAAAACTGACAAGGACGACCACGCGACTCAACTTCTCTCTCCAACTACTCGATTCTTCCAGCACACCAACATTATCCCCTTTCGAAACAAGATCCCTCAGCATACGTAATAACCATTTCCAGGAAGCCAACAGTGCAATAGAGTGTTGGTGCTTTGACGTTGTGTGCTCTCACTGTATCCATGCTATCCATTCTCTTCTACCTGCAGCCCATACATATATACATACCAATCTCACCCACTCGATTGCAGAGCCAGGAAATGATTACATCGAAAGCAGTAATGCGACAAATGCCGCCAAAAATCACGATACCCTAAGAACCTAGCATTGTAATACAGCACAGGCATAGTATATCACAGCACAGACAACTCTACATGTAGCCCGGAAAGCCTTAGAGAAGAGTACAGGAAGCAAAAAAGGGTATTTGAGTTCTGCTTGAAACACCTAATTTCCATGCTGTTACACAATCTGTAGATGCACAGCACAGCATTGCACTACTGTTCCTCAGATCGTGTCCTGCCATGCTACAGTAGCTTAGATAGGACCTCACTTTCGAAGCCATGATGAATGAGTCTAGGTAAGCCACTCATTCACGACGCTGGTAGTAATATCAGCTTCGATGCCATTGTACATGTATTTTTAAACAACTCTAGCATGTGCATGTCACGCAAGCTGCCTGCTCCGTACAGATGTACCTTAGCTTCTTCCAGGTACTCGTATCCACCTCCGTCCTAGCCATCACAAAAACCCGTGTTGACTAGCCAGTCCACCATCCCCCTTCAAAGCCGAGCAGTTCAGTGTCAATGTCCGTCATTCCTTCACTCCTTCCATCCCTCCTCCAAAATATCGTTAGATCTACAACTTCGCCCTCCCCCCCTCTTCACCAATCTCAACAAGATTCCCATCCTCCGCAAAAGCATAATAATACTCCAAACTCCCCGGATTCGCCAACGTCGAACTCGGTTTCACCCGTTTCCCACAAACGATCTGTTTAACCGGTAATTCAACTTTCTTCCCATTAACCGTGCAGGGTATCTCATGCGTTTGGAACACGAAAGCCGGTATGTGGCGTTTACTCAACTCCTTCCCAATCGTGGTTTTAATCTCACGGATTAATTTCGCGTTGAATGCGGATTTCGGTGCGTCGTGTTTTAGTTGTATGAAGAGGAGGACACGTTCGTCGCTGTCTTGGGGCCGGCGCTGGCCGACAGCGATACTATCGGCGATCAAGTGTGGGAAGTGCGATTCGATGACGGAGTAGATTTCTGCGCTGCCGAAGCGGACGCCGCTGGGGTTTAGGACGCCGTCGGCGCGGCCGAGGAACAGGATCTGAGATGTATGTGGTGAGAGGGCGATGAAGTCGCCGTGGGTCCAGACGTTGTCGTATTTGGCGAAGTAGCTGTTGAAATACTGCTGCCCCGTAGAGTCGCCGAAGAAATAGAGCGGCATTGTGGGAAAAGCGGCTGTGCAGCAGAGGTCGCCTGGATCGGTGGGGTTGCTGACTGGTCGGCCGCGGATAGGGGTTTTGGAAAGGAGTTCGGTGGGCGTGGGCTCGATGCTGGAGTCGTAGACTGAGACGGGCATGCCGAGGGAGCGGGCTTGGCAGCCGCCGGTGTAGACTGGGAGGATGGGGCAGCCGCCGCCGAAACAACCTGCCAGGTCGGTACCGCCGGATATGTTGGCTAATTGGACGGAGGAGGGGTAGCCGGTGTCGTAGAACCATTCGAAGAGGGCGTCTGAGAGGACCATGCCGGTGCATGTGACTACTTTTAGGGCACTTAGATCTGCGACACGTTTTGGGACGATGTTGGAGGTTTGTAGGGTTTGGAAATAGCGAGGGGATGTGCCGAAGTGGGTGACTTTTTCTTGTGAGAGGAGTTTAATGAAGGTTGTTGCTTCGGGCAGGAATGGTGATCCGTCGTAGCAGACCATTCTTGCGCCTGCGAGAAGGGCTTGTACGGAACCTAAGTACATGATCCAACCGGTTGTGGTATATTGCAGTTGCGTGCTGGTATGATCGATGTCGCAATGTAATCGGGCTTCTTTGTTTCCGTTCAAGACTACACCACCAATGCAGTGGACTATACATTTTGGTTGGCCGGTTGTGCCGCTTGAGTAGACGATGATGAACGGATCGGAGAATTCGCATTGTTCGAAGACGAGTTCTGTCGAGTCAGAGGAGGAGAGGAAGTTGTTCCAGGTTTCTGTACGTGGGACTTGACTGATGTCTATAGGTCCCTTGTCATGGAAGCGTGTCTGTGTGACAATCCCAACAAACTCGGAGACGTCTTTCATACCAGCGACGACGTCAGCCATTTTGGGTCGAAGGTCAACGTGCTTTCCATTGTAAATTGCTGCGTCGTCCATGAACAAATATTTTGGTTTAATTTGTAGCAGCCGATCAAGAATACCTTTGGTACCCATATCTGTGCTTGAGCTCGAGAATAGTGCTCCGATCGCAGTCGTGGCGAGGAAGACAGTCAGTGTATCGATCGATGTCGATGCGACAAGGGCAATTCTATCACCTTTCTTCACACCTTTGGCGCGCATAGCATTCGATAACCGTGCAACACGCTGCCGTAGCTCACTCCATGTAATGTGTCGGATTGGCTCGTTGAAGCATCCCTCACGGACTTCTGTTACAGCGACCTTGCTGTCCTCCTTACCCGGACTCGTCGTGCGTTGGCCACCTGCTGCGGCAGTATAAAGAATGTTCTCTGCGAAATTGAGCTTGACGCCTGGGAACCACCTGGGTATGCTGTCCATACGAGCGGACTCATCCACGCATGGATTCGGTATGCGGCCAGTGTAAACTATAGGGAAGAATTTGAAAGCTTGAATCCAGAAGTCGGAACGTTTCTGACAAGACCATTGATACAGCGAGTCATAGTCAGGCAATTTTTGATTGAAATTCTTCTCGACGGTACTTTTGAACTTCCACATCTGGGTTTGTGAGACATTGGGATGTTCCCATAGCTTACGCGGGATATCGAGCTCTGCCATTGTATTTGTGGTGCAGTATACACTCTTTCGATGCGAAGAGTGATCAAAGGGTTCTCTATATCGGTGAAGGACCTTCAAAAGACTTACCTAGTGAGCTTAGCTCATGCTCTATATCAAGCAGGATGTACATTCGAGGCTTCATGCTGTTAGTGCAGTCTGGGTTCCAGTAGCTGAAGTACAGACCGAGGTCTGTATGCTTCGGAATAATCTCCGTTGTCGCGGTTAACTTACCTCTACAGGACACTCCGACCTTCACACATGTTAGGACAAAACAACATTTTCCGTATATTGACCACGTGTAAGCAATGTATAGGACGGGGGATTTCGCGTACCTGAATACAGTAGCCGGGGTTGCGGTTGTTCTTACTGCTTTTCTACATTGTTTCCATGGTCAGCGACCAAAAGAGAAGCGGTGCAGAAAGCATTGAAATGCTCAGATTAGACTGGAAAGATTGAGCAATCGCATCGTGGTAATATTTTGTATTCGTGAGCATATTCGCAGTTTGACAACAAGGTCAAGCCTGCGCAGTTGTATCTGAACTGTGGTGTATGTACCCAATTCAAGTCCAGCGACTGATAAATGCTTGCAGCATTGCTCGAGACATGCTCGTTACGTCTAGACAGCCTGCGCTCGTGTATGAGGTTATGTTAACCAGTCGAGCTTCGTACCATTGTGGTAATCGCAGTCATTGTGTCTTCCCATTCGAAGAATTGTATCCATGACCTCATCAAGAGTGTGATAGCCTCTTCAATCCTTCATCTCATCGTCAGGATCTTCAAAGTCCTCATCATCTTCATCATCGTCTTCTTCTTCAAGATCTTCACCAGCTTCTTTCGCCTTCTGCTCAGCCTCATTCCAGTCAATAGTCTTGCCTCGAGTACGTTCACCAAGGATGTTGTCAGTGTCAATCTCTTCCATGTTGTCTTCATCGGCATCTGCGCAGTGTTAGTATTTAGACCATGCTGTAGAAGCTTTCTTCGTACCTTCTGGGACCTGGTGAATGTTAGTCAGGTTTCTAATTGTGATCGCAGCAATTGTAGCAGTTGTTATGTACTTACATCTTCAGCGCCAGTGTCTTCGGCTTCACTGTCATCCTCCATACTCATTTCACCACCGTCGTGTTGTTCAGCTTGCTTGCCCTTGCTCTTTTTGGTGAGTTCAGACGCTTGCTCTGCATTTGCAGAGTCGTTGGAAGACATATTGGCGCGTCGAAGTCGTGGATCTGCAGTGGGAACTTGTGGGACAGCAGGTTGGGCTTGTGGGATTGCAGTTTGAGCTGGCGGAGCGGTGTTTGTAAGGTGAACTCGGACTCCTTGAATAAAGGTGTCAATAGCCAAGTTTGTGGCAGGGCTGAATCTCTGGCGTCTCTGGATCTCAATATTGATCAAGTTGGTGACAAGATCGCGTGAGTTCTGGTCTGGCAGACTTTGGTAAATAGCAGTCAAGTCGCGTACTACTTGATCCGCGCCGCCAGACATGGTGATCGGTGTTAACGGAGTTAAGACCTGAGAGTGGCGGTGTAAGAATGTGGCGTTGTTTCTTTGTGGCGCAGATAGAAAAAGTGGGCCACACTAGCAAGTGAAGTCTTGGCATCATCTCAGCTACGCCAACCTCCTCAAATGTCCCAGCAGATTACAGGTGCCCAGTGAAGTATCGTTTTATTGTCGTACAAAGCACAGGAACAAGCATGAACAAGACAAATCCATACCATCGGCGCTCTCTCAAATCCATCATGTTGTGCTTAGTCACTGCACAAATCACCCAAGTCACGTCAATGAATTGTCATGACCGAACTAATGACTGCCTGCTTACTAGAGCTTTTCACGAACCACTATCGCAATTACATACTGTAGACATTGCTGGTATTTCCAGTACACTGACCGGACAGACCATCAATATGACAGCTACTGAAGGTCTGGATCTTGATGCTTGATGACCTGTTAATAATAGTCCGACTAAGGAAACGTCAGGTTCAGTCCGTCTTCTTTGTACTAATGTACAAGTAGTACAAAGTGATCCATTGAACACAGTATCAAAGGCAGCCTTGTCCTCCTCCGTGATAAGACCACAACCTCATATCTCCTTTCATAGTATTTGCTTAAGTTGATGCTGCCATATGTTCAAGTCAGGCACCCGTAAACTCAATTTCGATGTCACAAGTGCCTTGATCAGTTTGTGGGGACTGGTGAGATGTGTAATTGCGATGGTCTTCGGGTAGAGTGTTTGGGTCGTCAACATGGTGGACAGCAGCAATCCACCAACCCTGCTAAACGACGGATAATGAATTCAATTCAACAACCCGTAAAATCGACGGGAAGCAACAAGTACCTTACGACAGCCCTAGCAGGAAGGGCAGGTACGTACATATGTAGACAACAAGTAACCAGTCAGTACGTACGTAGGTAACACAAACAGAGGACAATGTCGCGCAGTCACCTTGCTGTCAATTCCCATATCAAATAGCATGGCGGGATTGGATAAATGCAACTTTGATGTAGATAAGGAATCTTGTAGTTATCAATAAATGAAAACACTATATATGCTTTCGAGGCCGTGATGTGTAATCAGAAGTATAATATCAATCATACATACATACCAGTCAACCAAAAAGCCAGAACGGTAAATCTCTCAACAACAGCTGGATAAACAAGAACAGAAGCAGAAAAAAACTAAATGGGACGCTGGCTAGATCAGTTCATTAACAACCCCTCCTCTCGCACACCATTGACCTTAGTAATTCATCGACCCTTATCCTGACTATACTCCTGGATAAACTGCACACCAGCACCATCTTCCTCACCTGAACGACGCTCTCTCATCAAAAAATCTACATGTTTATCAGCCACACTCACGAACTTGTCGTCCCGGACAGTCGTAATCGGTATTTTATGCTCGGGATCATCGCTCCAGTTTCCTAACTTCATCTCCTGAAACAACAACCGTTGCAGCTGCAATTTGTCGTTGGTCAGCCACTCCATGCGTGCATGAAGGCCTTTGCCGGTCTTGTACTGGATGTAGCCAACGATGGTGTCGATGGTGAGAGAGGTGAGGATGATGATGCCGCCGAGAACGAAGAGGAGTGCTAGGCCAAGAACGGAGAAGGACATGGTGTCGCTGCTGTCGTTGAAGATTTGGGAGACGCAAAAGTCGAGCCAGGGCGCGTCAATAGCGAGTGTTGGATTTGGTGGTTGCACATATGAGCCGGAGGGAACGAAGGCGGGGCCAATAGCGTATTCTTGAACTTTTTGCTGGATTCGTGCGAGGCTGGTATCGAACCATGACGAAACTTCGATCTGCCACTGGTTGTTGGGGAGGGCACCGCTTGATGTTTGCTGCAGAACCTCAGTCGCGCGTAGTGCGCTTCCTCCGCGCCCATACGTAGCGTAATATACACTCGATAACTGCAAAGCTGACTCAATCCGGGTTATCGTAGCATTTTGGACATAGTTGAGCTCCAAGCCATCCTTGTTGTTGACTAGTGCTTCCTGAAGTTGGATGAACCCGAGACGCGCAGTGCAAACATTGTTGATTGGATTGCAAGCTCGGTATTGCTCACTACAGCCGACCACAGAGACGTATGCGTCGGCGTCGTAGAAGTCGACATACGTACCTGCGAGTGTATCATTGAAATGGATGTGAGCTGCAAAAACAGGATCGTCAACAGGCTGCTGGTAGGCTATAGAATTAGCGGCAATGAAGAGGAGCGAGAGATCGGCATTGGTTGTGTTGAGTGCCGGAATAGGAACCAGGACACCTCCTGTTTGACCTTGACCTGCGAGTGCTTGATATGCTGACAAGCTGTACCCGTACTGGAGCGCGCTTAAGCGAGTATCGTAATAGTAGGTATTATTGGTGATGGTGCCATCATAGTTGATCGTTACACCGTAATTATATACCGCCACTGTGTCACCAACCCAACCTAGGTTGTTTTCATCTGTGGCATTCACATAGGTGGCGTATCCCTTTTCGTGCAATGGAGCGCAAGTTGTGCTCTTTTCCACCAGCATACGGTGCTCTTTTCGTGAATTGATTCCCAGATCGAGATGGCTGTCGAGCATACCAGTGGTCATGCTGAATGCTGCCGTGTCACCATAGTAACAAAGGCCCGACTGAAAGGGGCATGTTGCATTTCGATTCACTGTGTACTTCAAGGCGGGAACGGGCAACTTGCCGCACTGTAGAGGAGCATTACTGCCTCCATAACACGCGCGAGCATAGGTAGCAGCAACAATACTAGCGACATTAGCCGAAGTCGTGAACAAAAGCATGTGGTTTTACCTGTCGTTGAGCGTCTTGGCTTGATATGCGCTCAGTGCATCCGGCGAGCTCGTGTTCAACCGCCACAGACCACACGATTCAGGCGCAACGAGGAGTCTTTCTGGTCCAGGACTCTTGGAGATCTCCGAGGAGAAAATGGCAGTAATGCCGATCATGACCATGTAGGTAACACCAAACACCGCCCATGGCAATGTCCTCAATACTGCCAACCGAGCCTTGCCGGCCCATGACCAGGTTTGGCGCAAGAAGAGCCATGCTGCTCCGCCAGGGTTGGGTGATGTGCGAAGTAAGACTTGTTGTTGATGATAGAGGCCGTCCTGTGGTCCTGGTGAGGAGCGTGCTTGGTGAAGTATGTAACAGATGATCTTCCACAATTCGGCACCAACAATGGTAACAAAGGTAGCAATGAAAGCTGTAAGCAAGCCTCCCTGACGCTCAGTCAACGTGACAGTCGCACCACGTATCAGTCCATGAGACCAATTGATCCATGGTCCGTGATGAATGTGAGCAGACATCTTGAAGCTGGTGGACAAACTGAGCAAGTGTTGTGTGAGTTCTGAAGGAAAGGCATGTTTATTTTGTCCAGAGAAGCGCCAACCTTTTAGCTAGCAACGGCTCGCTGTACAAACATTTCAGCCATGTCCTGGTCACCTGTCAGGTGTCCCGGTCCATGAGACTTCGAGCCACGTCGAGGCATGCGAGGGGCAATTCTATCACACTACCAGCGCCATCGAACCGAACAGGGCAAGGCAAACTCCAAGGTACAGGCTAGTGGAACGCCATTGCTTCGAGGTGCAGGGATTTCGACGAGGTGACCATGCACGAGCTGTTAGTCAAGCCGTTTCCACCACTGACCTCAACGTGTTGGTGGCACGTTGGTCGCCAACGATCACCATGCGTGTAAAGCAAACTTTGCGCGATGTGAATTTTAGGCATGGCTTTCATCCCCAAATCGCCTGGGTGCAGTGATTGCAGTGAAAGTCAGTGGGTAGCGAGACGAGAGGACAACAGGGTGTACTCCAAGGGCGCTCTAGATTCAAAATCGCTTTCCTTGGCACTTGTAAGCAGCCCAACCATTGAACTGGCAAGGACGAGTCTAGCACTTTGGTCGGCATGAATATGCTAAGCGCACAAGCCATTTCTGCCGAATGTCCAGCTGTGAAGCAACAATCCAGACATTTCATTGAGGGTTGATGTTCGAGTCCGTGCTCTAAGGCGCATATATGTTGTATGGGCAGGAGCAGATACGAGGTGCAGCGCGATTGACCAATTTGCTGACAAGGCAAACAGAATGGTCGGCAGTAATACGAGGGAAGCAGGGAAGTGAGGAGAAGAGAAAGCGGGAGGATGGTACGGAGCTAGCCGTTTGAGCTGAGAGACCTGAGAGCGGTAAGTGTACTTTTAACGCCAAGACACTAATGCGGTCTTGGTCTGAAAGGCGCAATGGGATCCGGAAATTGTGCCGTTGCATCAGATCTGATTGGTGGAGAGTCGGTCAATTAACGATATTCAGGGGCGCTTGGTTTCAACCTAGTTCGGGACTCGTTTTTCCGCTCTCTTGGATGAGTGTGTTCTCATACCATGTATCCAAGTACATGTATCATTGACTCGTCTCGTTGACGTGTCTCTATCACGCTCCTGTCTAATCGAAGTATAAAGTGTGCAAACTCCAGGAGAGCTTTTGTGGTTATTCCCACGTAGATAGTGAAAATTCTGGCATGCTCTGAGCCTTCTATCACAGACTTTGATGTTGCTTGATGGGCAGAACCCACGAAGAGGAATACAAGTAAATTGTAACCTTTACCACGGGCGAAGAGGCGTCCTCAACCGGTGTTACACTATTGTATCTGTCCTTTGCACGCCAGCCGAGATTTGTAACCCCGTTGAGGCTCTAGGAGTCTGCCTTGTGACTGAGATACTTTGTAAGCTCTTTGTAGTGGTGTTTCCACGGCGGCGCCGAGCCGTGTATCCAAACCTTCTAGTCATGGTTTGGTGACTGTACCCTGTACTTTTGGCCTCATGTTATTCAGCTTATCAATCCTCTGTATCAATATGTATCGTACAGTACGGAGTACACTGGCATGAGTGTTGATTCCCTGAATTGTACTGGCTGAATTCAGAGCCAGAGCATATAGGTGTGAGACGTTGTTCGATTGTTCACACATCAATCCTTGCCAGCCGTTCGTGACTGCACTACTCACAGTGGCCTGATAAGATCCGGGGCCAAGATGTTGTCTGCCAAGTATGCTTGGTATCCTTTAAGTTCACGCTATCGTGTCATAGAATGCTTCTCCATCGCTCTGGTGTGCTTGGCTTTTTATTCTGGCAATCGGCCCCCATTTTGCTGGCTTTTGGCTTCTGCGCCAGCGGCAATAGTTGTTGTGCTGTACGAGCTGTCTAAAACGCATCTCTGCATATTTCACTTCAGAAGGCCGACCTTTTTCCAAATCACCAGTCGGGTGTTGTCGTGGTTGAAATCCTAACAGTGTATCGTTCACGAGGACAAAAAGGTGATTATATGAATATTGCTGGGCTTAGTCACTTGCCTAGGCATACCAAAGGCCTTTTTGCTTTCCCTCTCATATCACATGCTTTGGTAGTCACGGTTCGGCTGAAGGTACTTTCCTCCTTACCCATCATTGGCAGCTTCTTGGTCAGCTTATGTCATCAGCATTGACTGGTGGTATGGTTAGAAGATGGATAGTACAAAATAAGGAGTATCCGGGAAGAAGAACGAGGGATGCATTAACCACTTTCTATCAGATGAGGGTAACAACGATTCCACTTCGTCCGTCGTTCAGCAGCATGGATCCAGCTTCACCATGGTGCTGTTGCCATAGCCTGCTCACTCATGTGGCCGTCCTTCCTGTGGCAATTGATGCCAGAACATTCGTAACTTGATCGCACTCGGGCTCGGTCACCATCCTCCTCGGAGCACCCGTAGTTGTTCATACGCCTCGCAAATCAATAGCCAGTTCGTAGTGGCTACATCCAACGTGTTAGATACCATCCTATGAGGTCGCTTGGGCTTGCATGGCGCGTTCTGTGACACATGTCCATGGGCGCGGTCACAGTGGACCATCCGCGCGACTCCGGCTGTTCCTGTCGCGATCATAGTTCATAAAATACGAGCCCTTGACACCATGATTTCTATATGAATCTCTTCCTGCAACCTCAATAACTCTTCCTTGTTACACAGGTAGCTTGAAGCTCTTCCCCTGCAATACCTTCGTGTAGTAAACCCAGAAGAAATCACTGTACAGAATCGTCTGCACAATGCCAGCTAATACTGGGATCGGATCGTAGAAGCCCGTTGTAATGTACCTATAAATCCAATTTGGAATATACAACGTTCTGTATATCCCCAGCGCGAACAAATAGTGTGTTGTTATCGTCTCGGCCTCACCTGTCCGTTGTAACATAAATAGCTGTGGAAGGATCGCTACCGATTCGAGCCATAACGAGAAAGCCCAAAGAATCTCGGATGGAGTATAAAAATAAGGGAAAGCGACTGCAAGAATTGCGCTGCCACCTAAGAGGTAGGAAATCTTGAAGGTATCGAGGTTCGGGTCGTGTGTCGGTTTGTACTCATTAAGCATGAGATAGATGATATAGCCTTGTGCAGCAATAAAGACGATCTTCAACGACGTGTTCCACGCAGAGGAGGTAAAGGACCAGAACAGATCTGTGTTTTGTAATCAGTTCCCTTCTCCTTTATGTATTGATGTTGCTGCAGCTCCAAAGCTGCGGCATGAGCCAATGTACTGACCGACATATCTTGTGATGTAGACAATAAAGTAGAGGGCTTGCGATTTAAACGATATGCCTTTGGCTGACTGGATTTCGAGTTAGTGAATTGTCATTCAAAGTCAACGGTATCAAAGCTTACACTTGACGACCGCATTTTAGCGATCAGTATGAAGATTGACGCCAGATGTGCCAAATCGGCTGTTTCAATGTTAGATTCCGCTATCTTCGTATCGGTACCACATGCACATACCAATGATTCGAAACAAGTTCATAGTGGTTGTTTAGCAGCACAACTGCTGCGGCCGGAAAAAATGTCAACGAATAGAACAATGATTTGACCAGCTGCGACACAGACTCGCGATTTGGAGTGATGGCAAGCAGAGAGGGGTACTGTGTAGTGAAGGGATGTCAGTGAAAGGGGTCACTCGATTCATTATGCGCACTGCTGGCTTGTTCAACAATTTAGGTGCAAACAATGCAAACACGGAGCATGGCAATCCACTGTCGCCGGAATTCCACATCCGTGCGTGGCTGACGAATGTGAATAAAAGTGGCTTGACCCTTGTGGGAAACAGCATCAGTTAAGTGTTTATCTCCACGCACGGTAGCCACCAAGATTCTCGTCTTTCAAGACTTAGATTGCTGTTTCATCGGGCGCAGAAACTAGCACTCATCGTTGTGTGTGAGATGACTGAAAGACTGGTCGACGAGACTTGGGAATCCCACAAAGCCACTTGATAGTGACAATACCACTACTGCCTATCAATCCCCTGCTGCCCTCCGCACCAATAAAATTTCTTTCGTTCGCTTCTTCTGTTGGTGTTCCTGCTATATCAGACATAACCTCGCCTGTTCTTGCAATTTCGTTTAGACTCATTTGGTTTCTATACAGCCCATCTGCCACACAAGTAGTTGGGCTTGACAACCTACCTTGACATTAGCCCGAAGCTTTTTCTATTGGTAACGCCGACTTTGAATTATTATACAATCTACCGCCCCACATAAACCTGAAAAGAGAAGCTGTGTAAGCCTCATGGATAAACACATAACAATAGCATATTGGGTGGTTCAAAACGCTTGGTACCCCATATCATCAATGTGATTTCTGTACATGTTAATCGTAACAATACCGTGTCTCCTGCTTGAACCGTGAATTATGGCTAGACAGGGGTCTTGAGCCTCCAGACTGTCCGTTATGAGAGTAGGCTAGATTTGAACGAGAGTGACGGGAGTTTTGATTGATAGCGCCGAGGTCGTTGGTGGTTGAAAGTGCTGCTGTCGATGCACCAGAAGGTCCCACAGAACACGAACCGTCAAAAGTTGATGCTTGCGGTTGAAAGTCACTTAACCAGCGGTTCTGGCTCTGAAATGTTGAGCTACCATTGACAAGCTGCATAGGCATATCCACAGTATCTTGGGGTGGCATGACAGAATCTTGTCTGGATTTTGTGCGTGGTGATATCTCTCGGCTTGGGGGGTCGGCGAAGTCTGGCGGACTCTTGTCGTCGTCTTGTGGTGAGCCACGGTTCATACCACGTCGAATCTGGCAGGTAGGACAAATTTTGACGAACCGTGAGATGAGCTCCTTGGGCACCCTATCAATGTTAGTACTAGTCCAGGTTGCGCAGACAACGTATCAATACCAAGAGTAAACTCGTCGAACTTGAGCTGAAGTCTTATCACGGCCACCGTGTTGACATTTCTGGTGTGCACGAGTTAAAATCTTGAACAGCTTTTCTCTCACAGCAACGGGCTTGCCTTCATGGCAAACCTTTCTTTTACTCTATCCCTGTCAGCAGTGATATAGTAGATTGAATTGAACATATAAAACATACCAAAGGTATAGCGGAATCGCTAGGCTGTAATTGAAACATTTTCTTTACCCAAAACCTATGTCGTCAGAATGCTTGGACCGCCTAATGGTCATTTGTACAAACCTGAATTGCGCAGACTCGACGGATGTAGTCTTTTTGTCCAGTAATACTGTTCGAATATTGGCTGCTCGCTTAGCGTGTATCAACGCTTTGTCTTGCTTTTTTGGGGAGAGGTCTTGAACATAACTGCGACAGATTAGTGACGGGTCAATAGTCGAACAGAGCTGTGATCACCATTTCATGAGATCTTCGAAGTCATCTACGTTGGGGTAGCCTGGTAACGGTGGTTCAACTGCTTCGGACCGCATCGTCTCGCTATTTTCAGAACTTTGCTCTTCTGTGTCAAGAATGGTGAAGTCCGAGGGCAAAGCATGCCGAAGCTGAAGGTGTTGATTGTGACTGCTGGGTGGATAGTAGGATGTCGGTGAGACTATTTTGTGTTGTGAAGGTAGAGTGGCGCTTCGGGGTGGGGGGCGGACATGGTATCCCATTGACGATCCGGCTGCATTTCCCATGTACATCATTGGCTGAACGTGATGCGAGCTTGAATGATAAGTTGGAGAGTAGCCGGAATATGTTGTTGCCACTGGAGAATACTGCACATTCGCCGCCATATAGCTGACACTCGATGGACTTTGATAGTGGGGCATCGTGTGGTGTGAATTGGTGTACAAGTGATTCAATTCGTGACTCTGTCTTGTAGCATACTCAGAGAATGCCCGGCCTCGAGGCAGGTAATCCGTTCCTTCCATCAACTCAACCCATCCACAAGCGGCGTTGACACTGTACTCGTCGATCGAATTGGATCGTGAGATCTGGATATTCTCGGTGGGAGTGGCGTGAGAGCACTTGTACAGACTGTCGCAATAAATCTGATAGCAGGCACCGAACAGAGAAAGAAGTGGCACACTAGAGCAGTATCAGACCACAAAAGACGAAAGCTTAGTTATAGCGAATGGTTGAATGTTGTAGAGTGCAATGAGTGAAATGCATGGTGCCCCATGCCCTCACAGAATTGGTTAGAGGGTGGAGGAATAATACAGCTTTAGCTCTAGTGTATGTGACACAGCACAAGTTCTCGCATACAGCTTGAACCTGGACTTTCATGGAATTGCTGCCCTTAAGTTGTCCTAGAAGTTCGCTCTTGATCGCAACGTATGAGTTGCGAAACAGAGCAAACCTTCGTGTCGATGAGGGCATGATATCGGTCTCGAGCACCTTTCATAGAGAGCTGTTACTCTTCAGCAGCCATGAGGCATGGCATGTTCAGCCCCCACAGATTTGCTATGGTAGGCATGGAACAAAGGACTAGCAAGCGAGTTCATGAGTGCCTACTGGCTAGCACCGACCACGCTTCACATTTGCAGGAATGTTACCTGCATATAAGTTAAGCACGAGCTCGAGTTCCATGTGAGCCGCCGATGATGCAGGTTATGCTCGTAAAGTCCAACACATATCAATTTCAAGACTGACACCGTTACTCCTAGAACACCGTTAGCAACGGTATTGCACAGTATGAATAGGAGATGCTGAACAGCGCTCATGATCGAATGCTCATGTTAGCAACCGACAAGGCCAACCAGGGTGTAACTCTGCTGGCCGTCAGCCCGAGAAGCTAGAAATAAAGCCATTTCCACTTGTCGAGATCTGTTTGGGGTCTCCACAAGCAATGTAAATACAGGTAATTGGCAGGTCTTCATGTGTGTAACCATTGAAGTGCTACGTGGCAAGGGTGGCTGATTGCTGGTGGTAAAAAGATATATGTGGATTGGGACCCCGATCCAGATGATGTGTTGTCACTGTTTGCTACCTAGGTATGTATCGTAGTCCTATCGTCGTGACAGATCAGAACATAAAGGACTCCAAGTGGGGACAAAGGTGGCTGTCATGTGATTGAAGCTTTCCCAAAGCATACTAGCATGTGATAGTGAAACTCACCTCCGAATGTGATCCATACCGAACACCCATTCGAGGAGCATCTTATCGTCTAAAGTTCTCACAGCTGTCGTACTCGATACTGTAGAGCAAGGACTGAGACGGGCGGTTCGACAGATATGACATACAATGTAATTCCTTGAACGTATCCGAGATCAACGAGGACTTCATGCGTGCCTGCGACAACTCAAGTCTCAAAACAAACTTGTCACTCCGCCAATACTTTCAGGGGCGCCGGAATATCGTCCTTCGAAAAATGAGAGAATGTATTCCTCTGCATGTTGTTCCTCTAAGGTTTGCTGGGGTGTTCTGGATCCGTGCACGGTGGTAAGCAAAGATAGACTGGGTTTATGTAACACGAAAGTACTTCTTATGTGTGTCTTGTGGTGATGCTTGATATTGGGGCCACTCAGTGTAACAGGGCATGCAGTTCGATTGCAAAACAGACTTCTTGCTAAACATCCATTGGATAGCCTCATTGTTTTAGGCACTTACCCAAAGCCAACATAAAAGTCAGCCTGGTCAATAGCCAGAAGTCGAGCAGCGTTGTCGGATCACAAGAAATTGTGTGCTTACAATCCCCAAGCTGATGATCATGATGCTTGTGGTTGCGAACTACAATCTGCGTGGTAGCGGCATACATATATGTATCGGGAGGAAGGCCCGACAAACGAACGGTCTTCCTGTAGGAGGATCCCTAAGCCAGGCACTTTTCCATGGTGAGACAACGGGCCATTTCGGGCATTGGTGATTTGCGCACGGCGTGGCGCTAGGTTATGAGCGTTGTCACTCAACACACACAAGGTAAGTGACAAGTAGCTTGGACCGACTTGCCCTGAATGAGCCCATGCCTCACGCATGGAGTTTGCAGGTTCAACACACATTGGAGCAATTTGACGCCAGGCAGCAAACCAGTTGCCTGGTCTTGATTCACATGGCCACGAGTGGCCACCATAAACTCGCCATCGAGTCTGTTCATGTGTGACATCCCTTGGGCTTCTTGACATGCATTTGTGGGGAATAGAGAGGGTTGACTGGTTACCGCCAGACGTCATCTCCACCATCCTGAATTGAAGGGACAGCAGAAATTGGGTGCTGAAGATACTTGTATGTGGGGTCAAAGTCCTATGTGGGCCAGGCCAATCGACATTAGGTCTTCTCCATTCCGATACTGCTTGAAACAGAACTGGGTGCAGTCGTCTTGTCGTATTGCAGTGAGTATTTGTTTCCATGAGGGGCCCTAGATAGGCTGTTTTGGAGGGAGAAAGTAAGGCCACTTTCAGGCTGTACACAGCACTGACGATCATTCGTAGTTCTTGTAACTCTCGCCAATTTGCAGGTACGAACCATGTGAATTTCTCAGAACAAGCACTCATTCCCCACCCAGATCAATCAGGTCGATGATATAAGACTGACAGGAAGAGCCTCATGGATCTCAGTTCACTCCACAGTCGTCTCACTGTATGCCCAAGGTTGTTCAATAAAGAACACAGACAATCAATGCGCTGGTTGTGCATGTTATCTTTTCACCGGCATGTGCAGGCTCACCGTCTTCTCGCCCTTCATCGCTCATGAGTTGGACAATGCGATACATCGAATTAAACCTTTGTTAGTTTTAGCACACACTTTTAGTCCATGGTGGATTGAACCTGTCAGTCACGGAAAGTTTCTTCCGTTGCCGCAAGGTGGGGAAACAACATAATCTTGACAAGAAACGGCTCTACCTCGTGCATTCGCACTCAGGTATGTCTCTCAATATTCATGGCTGGGCGAGCATTTGTGACACCAGATGGAAAAGTGTTGAGGAATCGCGTGGAGCTACTATCCACGAATCATGAGTTGTTAGGTGCTTTCTGTTGGCATCGACACTAAAGGCAAGACAAGCATGGTCTGTAAGCACGTCTTGCTGTGCATAGTGAATAGCAGCTGTGGCTTCAGCTTCCGTGACCAATGTTCCCATGTAGCTAGAATACGCCAAGCACCCCGAGCATGCAGAAGTGATTTCTGGCTTGAAATGTGATGAAGATAGGTATTGCTTGTTCGTTCGTGAGAAGCGTAATTAGGAAGTCCACCCATTCCATATCAAATCAGTGTTGCTAGTCATCCATAATAACCCCTCCTCATAATTCGTCATCTCCTTCCGAAGCGGTTTCCTCGTCGTCGACCATCACTTTATTAGACCTCTCTTGGTGCGGGGCAACTCCGGACAACCCTCTGCCAATTGTGAAGGGTAATGCTCGAGGTGGAGGCGTTGTGCAAGAGCCTTGATGGACTTTGACTGAAGCACCAGTTTTCTGCTTCTGTCTCGAGAGCGGTTCAGCAACTTCCTGCTTCTCTGATTCATCTGAACTCGTTTGTAACGGCTCGACATCGGTTTCGCCATCGACCGGAGGTTCCGCTTGCATGTACTCGAAACCTTCTGATTCATCTGATTCTGTGGTGCCAGTGGTCTGCTTGCCAAGCAGCCTTCTCTTCCGCGGGTTCCTAGCATCTTGCTTCGGATCATTGCCCTTCACCACTTCATCATGTTCAGCAATTTGTCTCTGCTGAGTTCTGATGCGAAGCTTCTTCTCGTTCAATAGTGCTATGAACTTGGTCAAGAGTTGAGTTTCGTGGTCCTCTTTCGCAGTAACCAGGTCTTGCAACTGCTGCTCCAAAGATTCGATGGTACGCTCAGCCCTCTGAACCTTGTCTTTACCATCCTGTAACTGGTCAGCTAGAGCGTCGCGTCTCTCGACAACTTGACTTGTCCAAGCGAAGAGATCCACGTCGTCAGTGTTATCGCTGTGTTGCAGATCAATGGCACCAAGCCTGTGAGTGATGTCCTCGACTCGAGTGCGCAACGTAATAGTCAAACCTGGCTTTGTGCCATTCTCCTTGATGCTGCATATGCATTCAAGGTTGTTGCGTAGAGACGGTGGTAGTGGCGTGTCATATCTAGAAACGAAGACATATTGTAGGATGTTCGACCATTCTTCGGCAGTACCATCATGGCTGGACGATCGTAGCTTCTCAATTTTCCTCTCTCTGACTGCGAGCTATGAGTGATTGGACTCTACTGAGAGCGGATGCTAACATTACCTTTAGTGCGCCAGGCGTTATCACCATCGGTCGCCAGTAGGTCAAGGTCCAACGGATAGCCGCCCTGTTTTCGCACTACTCGCATTAAGATTGGCTGGTCCGGCTGGTCCACAAGGGACACCCTGATTATCCAGCTCTCCATAACGATTACGATACATGATCGCAATGATGAGGTCGATGTCTCTGTGAGACGTGGTGGTTGCCCTCTCTGGCTAGTAGTAATGATAGATTTGGTTCAGACCACGAGCCATAGCGCGTTATTAGCGCGCCTTTAGCGCGATGGCTCCACGATCGTTATCCACAATCGTCTAACACCTAACCTGGAACCAGCCACCTCTTCCGGCATGTATAGCAAGTCAAAGCTTTTATGGAGTATTGCCCTCCCTCAGATACACGCAGCAGACTCAACTAGGTGTATAGGTGATCGCGCTGAGTCATCCTCGAAGCACTTGAGATCGCGCCTTTCGGTTTGGCGCCTGTGGCCTACAACACGAGTCGATCAACAGAACCTCTCGTAGTGCGCGAACGCTACTTGCGAAACCGAGTCAAACGCCTCCAACCTTGAGTCGCAAAGGCAGTCCTATCTCTACTGGCGCGCAGCGCCCTGAGATTACACCTGCGAGGCGACAAGCCTGCTCAACCGACCCAGAATAGCGCATGCTTGGAGATTATTGGGGCATAGTGAATCATATTCCACATGGAGGTCAAAAACTTGGCCCAGCACGTCCGCAAAGACAGTCCTGAGGTTGAAAACTGGGACGACGATGGTGACTTCGACAATTTTGCTGATGTTCATCTTCGCACAGCATCAACAGCCACATCTGTGATATCGCAACATCATGCAAACCATCGAGAGTCAACCTCCTCACGAATGTCTCTGCGATCAGATTCGAATCAGGGTGATGAACATTGGGATGTTCTCGTGGATGAGCAGTCATCAGTGAAAGACGCATTATCAATAGCTAAGAGCAAAGGAATACCTCTACCGTCGAATCTACCAAGATCTGCGCTCGAAGGCGGCACTATCAGAAGGCTTGGTGGAAAAGCGGTCAAGAAAGCCATCGCTGACGACTGGTCGGAGGATCTAGATTTTGCGAATGCTCCCCCTCAACTGAAAGTAATGAAGGCCGAAGAAAAAGACCTGTCCGAAAGTCTTCGCCAGATCAGTGCCGCCTTCCGCGCAAGCCCAAAATCTCCCGAAGAAAAGGATTTCTTCGAGGCACTGAAATCACCAAAGTCCCGTCTAGCACCTACGCCCCTCAGCCTGGAGAACTTCCGCGAAGGTGACAATGACGACTTTGACGATATTCCCACAATCCGTGTAGCGAAGCATAGGTCACCACAGAAAATGCAACTCTTCAGTCCACCCGGTCCGCGTGTTTCTCAGCCAGAGATGGAGAGCATAGAAGAAGATCTAGAATTGCCTTCAGATGGAAAATTGAAGCTTTCGGCGAAGAAGCTTAGTCCACGCACTCCATTGAATGGCGACGATTTTGATATGGATTGGGCTGAAGGGGGAAGTCTTGGTATACGCCACGCCGGTACTAGACAGACTGGTATGTCAAACAGAAGTTCGTCAATCTCTGCATTGAGTCCAAGCGTGTCTAGTGCTGTCACTGGAGAGGATGAGGACGATGGACTGGAAGGATTGGTACTTCCTCAAGGTCCAGTCAATTTCAATGACATTCTCAAGAGAAAACATGAAGCAGAAAAGGAAAACCAGCTGCCAGAACCAATTCTGTCTCCACAAATTAAACAAACCCCAGCTCCAAGCGAGGACGATTGGGCTCAGGATCTTGTGATTCCTAATGGGAAGCTTTTCGATGGCGCTCGATTGACACTCAACCGAAACATCAAGCAAAAGGCCCAGAGACCAACTAGTCCTGGCAAAATCAAGGCAACCTCGCTGAACTTCACTTCAACCAAATCTTCCACTGCCATTTCAAGAGTCCCGCGACTTTCCTTCCATGAACGTCAAGAACGCCCACGGTCACATTTGGAGCCCGTTTCTGAGACAGGTGCACCAATTCAGCGATACCAGCGGCCCAGCTCCAGACTAGGACATGCCTCCACCTCATCTGTGTCCAGCATACCAGCTCCTGCTACACCGACACCTTCCACTCCAAGTCGACGCGATCTACGAAACACTGGTCGCATCGAGACGCGTTATCAACCAGCCACAACAACTAATGCCCAACTCCTCCGCGCAAAAAGGTCAATGCCAGTGATTTCGAACATGAGCTCTCCAACACGTTCCACCTTCAATAGACCACCATCCCGCCAAGATGGCACCAGCAGTCGATTGAGGCCACGGTCACCCGATCGGCCAGTATCTCGTGCAGGTTTTGACAAGAAGAACACTACACCCTTCGTTCCTGGTGGTGCATCAACAACACAGTCCAAGCATATCAATCTGAAACCTGCATGGTCACGCGGTACCAAACCTGCCGACTCTGACGGATCAGTTGAAAGCATGACCGCTGCTCAAAAGTCGTTATCACGTCTTGCAGGAATTGGGGCGTCAAATCCTGCGAAAACCAGGTCAGGATACAGTGTAGCGGAGCTTGCGGCACAAGCGAAGAAGACAATGAACAAACCACTTCGGCGACGCGATTGGGGTAATGGATCAGAGCTGGAAATCTTTGATGACTTGCCCACATCGGCCGTCACAGAATCCAAGTTCACAAAGCTGCCCATCGGTCGTGGTCCACCTCGCAGTCTTCGATCCAAGCTCGGACAGCACGCTGCTGCCTCTAGCACATCCCTAGTATCAGCGAGAAGTGGTGCTGAAACGCCAGTACAGCCGCATACTCCATTGTCTCCTGTCAAGAATCAGGAATTGTCGATATCACACCTTCACAGTAGTGTTCCAAGATTTGCCCGTGACACAGCCGCCTCACGGAATGCTCGGGAACAACGCTCTATCAGCACCACTTTTCACAATATGCGTGGTGAACCTTTACAACCTGTATCGACGTATTCGAAAGCAGTTACAACGTCCAAGCCGACGTATGCAGGGTCGCTACGAAATAAAAAACCCGTACAGCAAAAGCCTCACCTGATCAAACCTATGGGTGGTGACATGCACCGTGCGAAAGAAGAGAAAGGCATGTATTACAACCCGGTCCTCTGTCGTTGGGAAGGCAACGATACAGCTCTCGCACCCTTCGACGTGCCCGACTTCCTACCACAGCTATCAAGTCCAGGCGAAGGTCTCGGTCTACATCCCCTTATCAAGACTGGCAGCGCCACCAAATTGGACAGCCCGACCGCTCCCAGCAGTAAACCAGCCCTCATCATGAACGTAGGTGCCACCGGTGGCGTACAACTCGTCAACGGCATGGTCTTCGACCCCCGTCAAATGAAGTGGTTGAAAGTCGCACCAAACGAACGCGGCGACTCGATCCGCAGCGGTAACGGCTCTGTCCAGCTCGAAGAGGAAGAAGACGTCTTCGCCGGCCTAGAAGATCTAAAAGAGGAAAGCGAAAACATGTCCTCCGTCCACGAAAGCAAGCGCGACAGATCCGTGTCCGGAATCGACAAGAACGATCCCTTCAACGAAACAACCTCAGTAAACAACATCAATAACCCGTTCGCGGACGACGATCTCGACATCGCGAACAACATGTCCGGCCACAACAGCAGCAGCGATGAATGGGGTCCCGGGGTCGCAGAAGAGTACGACGTCGGCCCCGAATTCGTACGCCGACAACGAATGGAGGAAGACCGCTGGAAGCGGAAAGTGGATAAATGGTTGAGAAACGACGAAGAAGTTGCTGCTGAAGAGTTTGAGGGTTTCGGGGGCTGGAAGTGGGCTATTCGGGAATTCGTTGGGGTGCCGCTGGTTTTGACGGATGAGCTGGTGTTTTAATACCTATGTAGGGTTTTGGGTATGAGTTTTTATGAGTTGATGAGGACATGAAAGGATTTCCAGCTTGTGATTTACTGTGCTGTTTTGTACTATGCTGTACTGTGCTAGGCATGATATGATATGATATGACATGATACGATACGAGAGATACGATATATTGTGATGTGAGCTTGACTTGGTGTACAACCATCAATTTATGATATTCTTACAAGGTTTTGGCTGCATGCGTGTTATAACACCTTTGTTCTGTTTCTTTTTTGGGAGAAGGAGGATATAAATATCTTCTGGGTTTGAACGGAGTAGGGTAGGCATGTACATGGTACTACTATACTGGATTGTACTATTAGCTAGGGGTACACGAAGTATACCTAGTATAGTCTGACCGTGTATGGACGTGTTGCGATTGAGGTAAAATAGGGATCGGTTGTATTGCTTGCTGAATACCTTACTGAATATTGTATTTCTCCATCTATCCGTGGGACTTTAGCTTTGTTGCCAGATATGCTACACTGTACTATAAATGGGTATGGCGCCAGATCCTGTGGGTAGATGCTTTGTATATCTTGAGGAGGACGAGCGGCTATATATGGGGAAATGGTCTATCTACCCGTGTCTGCCCAGCTACATAGTCCTTAGGAATTCGTGTGACTGTTTGAAGTCCAGGGTTCGTTGGTGCTGGTTGCTCGCCAGAGGAAGATACGTATGGCGTGATGTTGTTGAGGTGTGTTGTGTTGTCAGTGACTGCGTCGAGGATGATCGGCTGTCTACGTGCTTCGGTGAATGAAAGACAGTCGTGATTCGAAAGGTGTCTGTGACACTTTCCTCCCGTTCCGTACCAGGTTAGGTAGGGTCAGTCATCCACTTGGGCTTGGAGAGACTCTGCTTTTGCTTCGAGCTGTCGGGCGTAGTATTCAATCTGAATATCGTTGACTGCAGTCATGCTGGCAGTGGCAGCGTCGATGGGGAGTTTATAAGATTTGCCGGCCGTCAAAGTTGGGTACGTGAGCAGCAGTGGGTTGAGCGTTGTTAATTCCGTTGGGTGGATACTTAACTGGAGGTTATGTCAGGCTGGAAGTGTTGATGATGGGAAATGGTGCATTGAAGTTAGAGGGATAGTGGGCGCTTGGGGGTGTTTGTGGGTTGTGGTGGAGGAGACGTACTGTTGTTGCGAGCTTTTCGAGGGTGTCTCCTTTGCGGGCGACATATGCTGTTGTTGTTGATGTTGGAGTTTGCATGAGGAGCATGGTGCTTGAGAACTGTTTGCGGCCGCTTGAAGGGATCTTGAGAGACATTTTGATTTGTGGCTTTCGTCGAGAATACTGTACGCGTTTGGATCGGGTCATGTTTCGCAGTCATTTTTGAAGAAGTCTGAATCCGATTTGAGAAGATATGTGAGCGTTGGTGGTTCTGATTGAAGACTGTCGGAACTGGAGCTGCATGTTAGTAGGTATGATCGATGTGTCAGGAGGAGATGAATAAGAAAGGCTTGCATCATGATCTTGGTCAAGCCGATATGATGTTCGATCGAGGAGTGTGATCAGGGAGTCTAGAGATAATTTGCTCACCTTAACCAGAAAGGGTTTCTAAAAGCCTCGAGGAGAATTGAGTGAGGATGGTCAAAAAGGCCACGAGGCCGGTGAGGTGAGAAATCGCTTCCTCCACCTTGCTTATCAGTCGTATATGGATATTTGTTATCTGTTCAGAAATCCTTGCCGCCAACGAGTTGTTAAAGAACCCGTCAGCATGAGTCTATAAAGCCTGTCATAGTGAGACTTCGATTTGAGGAGCAGCGGTCGATGATGAATTACAAAGACTTTTTGATACATCATGCAACCGTAAGGGCATCCAGCATACATAAACGACAAGTTGCTTCCGAAGATTAAGTTCACAACTGACATTTGGTTGGAGGCTGACAGTAGGACTAGGGGATGACAAGAAAGCAAGATCAATACCTTTGAGTTTGAGTGAGTGGTTACAGCAATTCCATGATCCAGATCAGCCTCAAAACGAGTACGATGGCTCCGGCATTATAGCCATGGCTTATGTCTTTCCTGGAGTGTTCCCTCCGAGCACGACGCCTGGTTGTGTTCCGGTTCTGCAGACTAGGAATGTGCGTGAAAGTCTTCAACTTCGTTTTGCCTTGGATGTGCTCGGAATCAGTGCCAAGCAGTCTGTCAGGCATCCTATTCCGGGTTAGTGTGCTGACATATTAAGTCAATAGGTGGCTAAGACCTTCACCACAAATCATTCAATTCTCACCTCGATCAGTGCTGGTCTTTGCAGGTGCCGCAATGTCAGAGCTACCTAATCGGGCAGGGAGCTTGTTTGATATCCAGCTTTATCGATGGTCAATCAAGATGCTATTCTTCACAGTCGATTAACGTAGGACTATCTAGGCTTTGGAAGCACTTCCACCCTTGTCAGCCATTGCATCAATTTGAGCTTATCATTATTTGGTGGTTTTCAATGATGAACTTCGATCGAGAGTATTGTTGACTTGCGACTCGATCCGTTTTGAGTACGTGTATCCTTGGCTTTGGTCTCGTGGAGCTCCACCCGAGCTTGAGGGGGCACCTACCGATGGTAGCTTCCGCCATTGGCTACCTACCCCTCCTTAGTAGCTCAAAACTTGGTTCCGCCAATACTGTATAAGGTATGTTTGTACTTCGTAGCAACTGCCTACGCTGCGATATAGCAACCTCTGAACAGTAAGGTAAGTCGAGAAGAGCTTTGTCGACCGGGACAGCTCCGGCGCTGCACACCTAGACTTCCTGACCATGAAGGCTCTTATGTGTTCTTCGTTACTAGCGGTAGCAAGCCTGGTACAAAGTCAGCAAATCTATATTGGCACGACGGGTCCCACTCCCCGCCCACAATGTTCTGCTAGTACTTCGTTGGTGCAACCAAGCTTTACGTTCAAAAACTTCACTTTCAGTCTCAGTGAAACAGTCCGTACTGCAACTTCAGTCGCACCGCCAACCGCGACAACCACGTACGGACCCGCCTCCAGCGATGCGTCGCGGCTCCTGTCATCGATCAGCTATACAAGCTGGGGATCATGGAATCCAAATGCTACTGTTACCGCAGCAGATACGTCAAATCCATACGGCAATGCAGCATGGACTGCACTCTGGCAACACGCCAATCCTCCCAATTTCACAGAAAAAGGTTTGTATTCTACCACAGTTTCTCCGACGCCAATCCCCTCAAGCGAGCTCGTCTTACCACCTCGAGACTATTTTGGTCCCACCGATTGCTACAACTTTCCCGATGGCTTCATGTTTGGCGTAAGCAGCTCGGCGGGACAGATTGAAGGTGCTACGGCCGAGGAAGGCAAAGGTCCTACGTTACTGGATATTCTTGTACAGGACAGCCGTCCAAAAGATTACGTTACTAATGAGGACTACTACTTGTACAAGCAAGACATTGAACGTGTTGCTGCAATGGGTGTTCGTTGGTATTCTTTTAGTGTTGCTTGGTCGCGCATCCTACCCTTTGCACTACCAGGTACTCCCGTGAACCAGGCTGGTCTCGACCACTATAACGATGTCATCGACTTCATCTTGCAGAAGGGTATGCAGCCAGCTGTCACACTACTACATTTTGATACTCCATTGCAGTTCTATGGCTCAAACTTGAGTACGGCAGCAGATCCGCCATTGATTGGCTACGTGAACGGTGCCTATCAGAACGAAACTTTCGTCGACTCATTCGTCAATTATGCACAGGTCGTTATGACTCACTTTTCATCCAAGGTCCCAGTCTGGTTTACATTCAACGAGCCACTTTTGTACTCTACCAATGGCATCTCGGTCGATCACGTTATTAAATCGCATGCACAGGTATACCACTTCTACAAGGAACAGCTAAACGGTACTGGCCAGATATCACTCAAATTCAACGACAATTTCGGCGTCCCTCGAAATGTTTCAAGCCAGGCAGATGTCTATGCTGCAAACCACTTCAACTCATTTCAGCTTGCAACATTCTGCAATCCCATCTTCCTAGGTCAAGACTATCCTGACTCATTCAAGCAGACGGTACCAGACTATGTACCGTTGACTACAGCAGATCTGGCATATATCGGCGGCACAGCAGACTTTCTGGGCATCGATCCATACACCGCGACAGTCGTGACACCACCGATTGCAGGGAACATCAACAGCATAAGCGACTGCGCATCCAATAGCAGCAGTCCTTATTTCCCGTACTGTGTTAACCAAACCACAGTCAACCAATATGGCTGGAACATTGGCTATCGATCTCAAAGCTACGTGTACATCACGCCGACCTATCTTCGCGAGTATCTCGGTTATCTTTACAACACCTTCCGCTCTCCGGTAGTCATCACGGAGTTCGGCTTCCCTGTATTTGCCGAAGCTGAGAAGACCGATCTGTCGGATCAGTTGTTTGAAACGCCTCGTTCACTTTACTACTTGAGCTACTTGTCCGAGGTTCTCAAAGCTATTTGGGAGGACGGTGTAGATGTGAAGGGAGCCTTTTTGTGGAGCTTCGCAGATAACTGGGAGTTCGGTGATTATGACGCGCATTTTGGTGTGCAGACTGTAAATAGGACTACGCAACAAAGGAGATACAAGAAGAGTTTCTTTGACGTGGTCGATTTCATGAGGACAAGAGGAGTGGCTTGAGCGGAGCTGACTTGAGAACAGGTTTTGTCGCGCTTGATCTATCATTCGCCTTCCTCGAATAAGATTCGCATGGTTGCCGATAGAAGCAGATAAATCGCATAATGCAAGCAGCTGGCCAAAGGAATCAATGCTTAGTACTAAGGGAAAATACAGGCTTGAGTAGGTAGTCGTTGGCTTAGTCAGCAACGCGTTGATAATTGCATTCCATAAATAAATGTCATGTGTATCTTCTTTCTGTATTAACGTGAAGATAACTTCAGGGATATCATAGTAGGCCTGCTCGATATGGAGAACTTCATGCCATGATTACCAGTATTTTGATGCCGTTGTCTGATAAGATGCTTGCGGAAGATGAAGGCTCTACGATATCTTGCACTCCTTTGTGCAAAAACTGGCCTTTGTTGTACTGGGCTGGTACATGACACTTCTGCTACTATCTAGTTTCCAGCATGTCACGGAACCACCATTTTATCTTGCAGGTGAGTGATAGATGCATCAATATGGCGCGTGTACCACCAAATAGACCTCGAGGACAAGCTCCCACCAACCGAGCGCCAAGTACGAGTACAGCGCAAACTGGAAGTGGAGTGACACAAGTCGTTCATCCTCAATCCACCTTGCAGAGCTCAAATCAACGAGCCAGCAGTGCTGTAGAAAGCAACCCGGCCCCAAACCAACTTCAACACCCTAGTCTCACAGCCACAGTGCCGCGACCACCAGCATGGGAAGCCGTCAGTCTGAAGGACGGCGGCGCCTGGCTGGTTCGTGATCGCATTCCAGAATTAGCGGCGCTGCTGGATGGTAGTCTACTACCTTTTCTGAAGGACATTAACATAGCCACTTTCATGAGGCACAAAATATTGAAGCGCAAGCACGAAAACGACGAAGAAGGTGATGAAGATAACGAAGACAAGATGCCACCTTCCGGACCCTCGTCTAAGAAAAGGACGAAGAGATCCGCCAAGCCTTCCAAACCCAACCCAAAACCGAAGGGACCAAAGCAAGCTAAATGGGCCTCCGCTGAGTACGATGATGCCTGGCAAGCCCATCATATGCTCGGAGCTGGCTCTTTCGGAAGGGTCGGTTTATGGGTCAAGCATGACGAAAGTGGGCAAAGAGTTGACGAGCTTGCTGTGAAAGAGGCCGCCTTTGACTCGCGTGCTAGTTGGCGAACTGATACGGACAAGCTATCAGAAGAAGCCGTTCTCACGCATCATGTGAACAAAACCAAGGTTGAGAATTTCGTTCAGCTCAGAAACTTCAAGTGCTACTCAGTACACGATGATGAAAGAGCTGCCGAAGAAGTCGATCGAACTCTTGGAGTTCAGAAACGGAAGCAGGCGGAAAAAGCGAAAAGCGCCGAGACAGCTGAGGCAGCCAAAGCGAGGAACGATAACCAGAACAACAATAGCAAGGCGAGGAATTCCAAACAGACAAAAAACAGTGTACCAGATGAAGGTGATCCTAATTTGAAAGCCACGAAATGGCTTTACTACCTGGAATATGCACCTCATGGAGATCTGAACCGGCTTATTGCACGCTACCGAGCCTGGAATAGGTATCTTCCTGAACAATTTCTTTGGCACGTGTTTGACAGCTTGGCGAAAGCCATCCAGACAATAGCCGATCAACCAACTGTTGTGGGAGATTTACCTGAGAAGACTTCGGCCTACAGGACCATCAACAGAAATTCAAGAATTATCCACTTTGACATCAAACCGGACAACATCTTTCTAGGTTACAAAAAGCTCTTCCTGAACGACTCAGGACTTCACGGCGGAAGCAACGGAGAGAAGTATCCCTTGATCAAACTAGCTGACTTCGGAGCTGGTGAATTTCTCAGCGGGCATAATCATATAAACCCGGCAAATTTCTGGGAGAATGGAACTACGTTCTACCTACCTCCCGAACAGATGCTATATGGTGTGACGTGGGCAGATCCCCCCAAAAGCGACTGGGTCGACCAACAGGATGAGTTGGGGAGCACCATTGAGTGGAGCCACGAAGACTACAGGAGACATCTGGAAGAACACAAATATCATTTCACTCAAGCGATGAATGTATGGAATGTCGGCAAAGTCATGTATGATTTGATGACCCTATCCAAGAAATGGGATTATGCACTGCTCTCTACCCAGAATTACCTTACCTACGAGCGTCATGAGCATAATGCCATCGAGAATTTCGACGAGGTGCCATTCCGGAGAACGAATATGAGAGAGAGAACGAAAACAGATCCCAAGGAGTTCAGTGACGAGCTTACAGGTTTGATTCAGGAATGCATGAAATCCCGAGTAACCGATCGAATCAAAGCTCGCGAACTCTTCCGAAGAACACAAGAAGGGCTAAGTCGATGCACTGAACAGTTGTCAGAAGGCTCAGAGCCAGATGTTTGGTTCAGTGCGAACGAGATCAACAACATGCCTGCTGGGACAGAGACATTTAAATATTTTGAGGGTGGAAAGATAGGAGGACAAGACTGGGATCCCGATATTGACGAACTGCTTGGTGGTGATTATGATCCTGATTGGCCACAATTGCAGCTTCCTGGCATTGAGTGGGTGAAGCGCGCACAGAAGTGGAGAAAAGACCATCGCAAAGACCCTAACCCAATGAAGTTGCGGCTCAACGACGATGGTAAGATCGAAGCCGAAGCTCTTCAGCAGAGCAACAACAACGAGGAGGAAATGGACGAGCGAGACGAAAGGGGAACTGCTGCCGTCAACCAGGAGACCGCAATTAGCAGAACTTCAGACGAAGCTGAAAGTCCTCATCCCACGGTAGACGCCACCGCCGAAGCAGCAAATGCTGTCGATACCGACGCTGATGACGTTGATGTTGCTGTCAGTCAACAACCACAGTCGTCTTCCGAGGCTCCAACTGCACCACAAGCTCCTGGGCGAACTCGAGAAGAGTGGAAGACTCTCAGAGTCCAAGATCTCAAGGAGGAGTGCAAATCTCGGAACATCTCACTAAAAGGAGTGAGATTGAAGGACCAATACATCGATAAGCTTCTCCAATATGATCAAGCGAATACGCAAGGGGACGCATAAGATGACGAAGACCAACACGAAAACGAGGCCAGCGAGATATAAGCACGAACGAAGATTAGTGTGAGTGCCGAGGGTATCTCTCAAATGAAGGAGGCACCCTTCGGCATGATGCTTTGTCTTTCAAAAGTCCAATAGGCTGTGTGTTCTATGCTCTTCGATCACATCGTCCTCCATCCTTGATCAACAGCCACTTCTGCACCATTGACACCATTAGCGCCAGCCAAAAACACGATAGTCCTCGCGACATCCTCCGGCATCACAGCGGCGGGCATAGCATCATGGGCTGGCTTCAACGCCTTAGCGCCCTGCATCTCCAAGTTCTGCGTGCCGCTGTTTCCCATAATGTTCGTTCTCACACCACCTGGGAAGATAACATTACAACTAACCCCGTCCTGTCGATACATCCATGCCGTGCTCCGGCTCAAGCCTAGAAGCGCATGTTTGGATGCGGTATAGGCGGCACCAGCGGCAGCACCTGAAGTAGAAGCGAAAGAACAAATATTGACGATGCTCCCTTTGTGAGGGGGCAGCTGCGTACTTGAGCCACTCCCTTGTGCAGGGCCACCGGGTTTGCTGAGGAAGTGAGGGATCACAGCTCGCATGAGGTAAAAAGGACCATTGAAGTTGACAGACATGACACGGTTGAGCTGTTCAGTCGAGGTCTCGGAGACGCGTTCTAAAACATCGAGTTATGAGCCGATGTGGGGACTCTGGAAAAGACTTGGATATCAAGAGAGCTTGCTCACCGAATCTATCAGTTATACCCGCAACGTTGCAAAGTACGTCGATACTGCCCCATTTTTCAACAACCTGTTTTACAGCAGCCTCAGCGTCGTCTTCCGACGAGACGTTGCATTTGATGTCGAGTCTGTTTGAATCCGACGAAGGAGTGGCTGGTTCTCGGATATCAAGGGCAACGATCTTGGCACCTTGTTCTGCGAAGAGGGCAGCCGTCGCAGCACCTATGCCGTTATTGGCGCCGGTGATTATAACGACCTTGTTTCAGAATCAGCTCATACTCTTATAGGATGGTTTTCTGGTGATGATTGGCGTTTCTCTTTTGGGAGTGGGGTTCTGGGTAGTTCTTTGAAGTGACTGACCTTGTCTTTGAATGACATGTCTTCGTGTCTTACAATGGTTAATTGTTGTACGGAGGAGCGGCCAAAGGATGAAGTTGTCCTTAGTTATGTTATATCAAGCACCATATGCTATATACAGTTCAATTATTTTCTCTTATTCGACAACAATTTTTATGCATCTCATCGTAGCACCATCGGAATTAGAGTATTCCGCGGTTCCTGAATCATGCCATGTACCACACTATTCGGTACGGATCCAACTGTGGGGAACGATCTGCAATACAATTCCAGTGTTTCAGTCATATCATCACATGTCGCAACCATACCAGATCCGTCTATATGATACCATCTAATTGACGGATTGTATCTCAATCTGATCTGCTACGAGAGCAACATACAAGACCATCCCCTCAATCGTCGGGCTTGGAAGGACTCTGAGGCTACCCCATCATTGGGCTCTGCACATAGGTATAATTTATGCCTGAATACCTTTATATGACGTAGTAGTGTAAACAATGCCTGCAAACTGCCTGCATATCAAAATGTTCACGAGTTCACATCAGTAGGCAACGGGAATGACATCTTCCCTACGCAACAAGATAGATTTTCTTAACAACAAATCCTCAATGAATCTGCAACCGCTAGGTACGGGCGATGTGCCTTTCCACCCCTCGGACCCCCAACTCTTCGAACACATTTCCTCCTACTCCTTCCATACAGACTCAGACTACCAGTCCGGCCTTTCCGCAATCCTAGGCCACCCCGAAACTCCCGCGACCGAGGCCGAGATCCTTCAAAATCAAGACCTCGTCCTCCAAGCACAATGTTTCTACCTCGCTCGCAGATATGGTCTACCAACAGTCGATATAGCAGGCTACCAACGCTGGCTATCCAACCAGCAAGACCAACCAGACACACAACCATCTACACAACCACACACCGAAGATCCTCCACCATCTATACCCACAGCAATACCATCAACAGCAACAGCAGCACCTCCCTCCCCCTTCCCTCGACCCAGAGCCCCAACTCCAAACACCGCAGCTCAAGCCACAACCCACCCCCTCAGCCCGTCACCCTCCACCACAACTGAACCCCTCTCCTCCACCACAGAAGCCAACACCGCCAACTCTCCTAATACCCTCCCAACTCCATCCTCCGACGCAGTCCCCCCCTACCCAACAACCTTCGCCGACATAGTAACCCTAATAACTGAAAACAGACCAATCCCCGGCATCCAAGAGATCCCAGCTACAATCCTCGAACCCGGAAGCAGCAAACAAGATACCGCGAGCCGCCGGCGGAAGCCCTGGGAGAAAAATTTGGATGATCAGGATACGAACACCAATGATGGCGAGACGAACATACCGAGCGCATCTGTAGATGCATCCGCAGACACAACTACAAACACGCAAATCGATACAAACAAGCACCGTGAAACAGGCGAAGGTGTATTGAAAATCCTGCAGCCAGGCGCAGTGCCAGACTCGGGGTTGATCGCAAAGGAGTGAAAAGGCTTTCTCAACCCTCCAACTTAAACCAAATAATCAAGTGAAGCACTTGTAGGACCACTCTACTGTACCTCAGCAGCTAGCTACCTCTCCCTCTAACTTTCCAGCAACGCAGATCTCTAGACACCAGATCGTACTCATTCAGAACATCAAACAAGAAACTCTCCCTCACTTCAGTACCTGCTACTCACCAAGTCCATCAGAACGAAGCACCCACCACATCCACCCTCCCCGCGGCCGAACCCGATGCGTCTCCGAGTCCGATCTCGAAAGTCCTCGCACGCTATCGATCTGAGAAAAACCTACAGATGCGAGGTTATGAGGGGTGATGAGTCGCGATCAGATGTAACACACTGCAATGCTCCGTGTACGATGCTGTACATGTACCCCTGTTATCGGGAGCTGTCTGAGGGGTGATTGAGATGGGCTTCTTCTGTGTGGAGGTGGTTGTAGCGGAGCAGAGTGTGCTGGCTGGACGGCGTGGAGGTCAGGATATAGATATGGATATAGCTTTAGCTTTGAGCTTGGTCAATTCAATTATTCGAAACGACCATCGCATGAGGGAACGTTTCACAGTTTCACAGTATGATATAGGAGACCATACGGCTTGGTAGATTGGCGTATTACTGAGATTGCAGGTAAGATGATCGAAACCATTTACTCGTATACAACAGGAAGGATTCAATTATTAGTGCTATAATACAGCTAAGAGATATGCTTAAATCATCTTGAAACAATCAACGAATGTGGTTGAACACATTGCGGCATTTTGCAATACGATAATCGATGCGTTTTATCTCGATCTTCTCGATCTTCCCCGATACTGTCTCTTTCTTTGCATTGATATGCTTATTAGTAGTATTCATAGTTCAAGCTCGTCCATACCGATCCATCAAGACTCCGCTCATATCAACCGAGCAAATAAGATATACATTGATAAAATGTTTCGAATAGAACGTGTGTATAATGCAAGAGTTTCGAACCAACGTTGCTTGCATAACTCAAGATGACATGCCAGCAGTGAGCAGGTGTCATAAGGCTCATTGTCGTGCTCATACCAGTATTCCAAGGCAATAGGTAGGATGGCCTATCGCAAAGTTGACAAGGTCTAGAATACTTGGAACTTGGCGAAATATGATATAGAAATAAATCTCAAATCATTCGGCCAAGAGGTGATGAACCTATCGAAATCGTGTAAATTGGTTTCGTGGTTGACCAGGAGCTCCAAAAGGGTTGACCATAGCACCAGGGCCTGGACGAGTGGCTGAAGCTGGGTTGCAACAGAGCATCGCAACTCGGGATCCAAATTTTGAACCTCGAAGAGATACCATATGCTTTCGGATATGGATGGCAACTTGCTCTCGTTGTTGTTGATGGGTATTCATGAGAATCCATTGGATGAGGTAGTTTCCATATTGATCACCAGTAATGTCAATCAAAGGAATTCGTGGTCGGTCAGGGTGAGATGTGGTAATTACGTTGAGGTATCGGTCAAGGAACTCAATGCCACTAATCTTGAGACATTTCTCAACAACCTTGGAAGCATATTGATCAATGCTATAGCTGTAGGCGTTGACAAGAATGTGGTCAATGACACGTCGTTTGTCAGGCGGAGCACTATGTTCACACAAGTGTTGGATGCACCAGTTGCCGAACTGACCGTGAGCAATGAGGTCGATGTTGGCGATGACTTCTTCGATCGCGGGTCGCTTCTCCTCCTCGACGCAGTTTTCGAAGATGTTTTGAACGACCAAGCTTCCAGTCTCACCGAGTGCAACCTCATGCCACATGCCGCGAAGAGCTTCGTTGACGTTGGCCATGATCTGAGGCGGCTCACCACTCCATCGTAGCTCAAACAGTTTCTGCCACACATGACAAGCATATCGGTGTATGACTGTGTCAGGAATTCGTCGGAGCAGCTCACGAACCATGTTGGCTTTGTGGCTCTCTGGAATGGAATCAAATGCCTTTTGGATGACATGACAACCGAAAGGATCCATGCTCAAGGATACGACATTGCCATGGATGGCGTCAGCGATAGCAATGACCTGATCGGGCGTGCTATGCTCGAAGCATCGCTGGACGAGGAAGTTGCCAAAACGATTGATCATGAGAGGGTAGGCCTGGTTAATGATGGATTCGACGATTTCAAACTTCTGTTCGGCAGTTCCAACCTTCAACTTCTGCTGCAAGAAGATTGAGGCTTGTTGATCGTTGTTGCAGACAATTTTATCGACAATATACTTCCAATCACAAGAAACTGACTTGTCTAGCAGACGTCGATAATTCATTGGTTCGAGCGGAGTGATGTATGTCTGTCCATGGCTCTGAGCAGCATAGGGTGTTGTCAGACCTAGTCCTGGACCCATGTTGAACTCGCTTGTGGTTGGGGATGCGACATGCATACTGTTAAACGATCTACCAGTATTCAAGAGGTTTTGGTTGAGCTGCAGCTGCATAGCTAGATCAGATCCAAGTGCAGCATAAGACATGCCGGGAGAAAGTGGTTCCATACTAACAGCATTGTATTCAGTAGACGGTTCGTTGATGCCACCGTATTGGAATGGTCGTCTTGTAGCAGTCTCTCCCTGGTAGATGTCGTGATACGAAGTATTCGCCATGCTGGGTGACAGACCGCCAGATCCACTTGAGAGGGTACGCTGAGCAGCCTGACTACCTCGTGCAGCGTCAAGAACTGCCATAAAATTAGGACTATAGGGAGAAGCATGGTCGACGAATCCCTGTGGTCGAACATCTCGAGCTGCACGTTGAGTGTCAACCGTCAGATAATTAGCCTTGCCAGTAGCGAGAGGGTTGCGAGCTGTGGTATTAGGATCTCCATTTGATTCTGCTGCCCGAGCAGCTGCTGCTACTCGAGTAGCATGAGGACCCCACACCCAGGGTCGGTTCATAGCATGAAACGCACTAAATCGTTTAGTCAGCCATTAATTGCTAGAGGAAGGTGGCCAGTGAACTTACCTGTGCAGAGACTCGACATGAGCATCGGACTGTGGAAACTCAGCCTCAGAGGGGCTTGGAAGAGCCTGTGCTACAGTATGATTGAAAGTGCGACTTTCCTCAAGCTCTCGTTGCTGTTGATTGATGACAGATCTAGCAGCTTCGAGCTCACGTCTGACACGCTCCATTTCCGCATTGCTGACTTTGACGGTTTCATCAAAGGACTCAGTGGCCGGTGTGAAGAGGTCTGAACCAGACGATTTGTCCACGTCATGAGCACTGCTAGCATCAGATTCAATGTTAATGTCCACCTCCTTTTTCATTGAAACTTTTCGACCGTCATGGACGTTACTGTACTGAACAGCCTGAGCGGCGGCAGCGGCCTGCATTCCAACAGGAGTCGACTTTCGAGATTCGTTAATGCGGAGCTTGTCAAGCATGTCTTCGATGTTTCCTTGCGGCGAGTGGTCCTACCAAAATGTCAGCCAGGATCAGCTTGAGGCATGTTTTGTTCTTCACACCTTGCTAACGCTTCGAGCTGGTTGCAAGTTACCCAAGGTGTTTGTTAGCAGAGGTTTTGGCAAATTGTTGCGCTAGCCGCGGTTAGTTTTGTGAAGATGTACATGCTCTTGAAGACTTGCCTTGATGGCAGCACGCGGAGTCTTTCCATCATCAACAACCTCTTCCGGGACTTTCACAGTTGGGGTTGGCTTACGAACTCCCTTGGAGTCAAGGCCTTGGTAGGAAGCCATAAGGGCCAATTGCTGAAGTAGGTATAATCAAGTACCACAATATTTGAACTGTTGCTTCTAGGACAGCTGGAAGGTAGAAAGCACAAGTAGTCAAGATGGTTGCGTGCAAGATACGCTCAAGATGAGGTAGAAGGTGTCAGTGCTAGGGAAGAGGTGGGATGGAATTGTGGTGAAGGGTGAAAAGAAATGTAGCTTGCTCGCACTGTGATGGGTGGACGCTGCACTGCATGCGCGTGAAGAAGAAGGTACAATTTCTGGGCACTGCACCTGCCTCCAAGTTGTGAACGTGTTTTCACGCAGACACAATAAAGTGGTAGCCCCTTCCACGGATTACTGCAACCTTGAGGTGTTCTAGAATGATGCTGCCCTTGCGTGTGAGACAACGTCGACAAATTCCAGTCGTACTTTAGGAAGTTTGAAGTTTGGACCTCTGCGGTCCAAGCTATTGAGCTGTATCATGCAACGTCACTGATGCTGGCTAACCTATACCTTTGGACACAGAATTAGGGCACTGGCTCATTCCAAACAACCAATATGGCCCTCTCAAATCATCCAACTCAAATGATCTCAATGACGAATGGCTGTGGTGGAATGACACAAATACTGACTCAGCGAGCAAACATAGCTTACCTGTCACTTTGAGCTTCACTATTTGCGTGTCATTGTCGAAGGACGCCAGAATGCTGACGTCAGGGCTCTAGCAAGTGCAGAGCTTCAAAGCAGGCGATGCCATTGTCCCTGCTGTCAACTGCCTTGTCAATTCCCACTCTGGAGGTCATGCCCGAAGCAATACTAAGCATGTTCCTCCTGACACTCTTGTCATCATTGCGGTTTTCCTC
>Ga0115846_100082_pt1 | contig 40344 bp, 38 predicted proteins | sample InSIn5gowninarea_2_FD_83860 | JGI IMG/M metagenome (GOLD analysis project Ga0115846, IMG submission 83860) | reverse complement strand
TACTACATTACCGCTGCGAGGTTGCTTACACGGGGCGCAATAACGGCGCTCTTCAGCAATCCCAAGAGGTTTCAGGAAAGTGACTGTTGTCGATTCTTAACTTCAATCATCTTGGATGCACCGACGCGGATGTTTTCTTCTTCAGATCTTCCAATCTATAAGCGATTTAAATATCTCTTCATCATCGTCCGATCGATTCTTCGACGAACCACTTTGAAGCCAGAGAGGGTCAAGCTAGCTAGATATCGCTAGCTTTCCATACGGTTCCCGCAGTTTGAACGGTATATGCCAGGATCACGGGGGGACATCTCACAGCACCAAAGCAAACAAGAGAACCTTCGAGTGAAGAGATATATCAAGGCAACGATATGCATCGTATCTATGTCCGGATCCAAATTCCAAACTTTACAGTAGTGTCAAACAGTTGTGCCCTCATAACCTATTCTTGTCCTGTCCCTGTTGATACAATTTCAGAAAAGTCATCGTCATGTGGGATTGAACTGTAGTGGTGTTTGAATAGACGCCGAAAGCGGAGAAGTGAAAGAGTGGAGAAGTAAACTATGTTGAGGGGTGTGAAGACAATGCCGCTATGGAGATCCAAAGAGGTATATCGTTGTTTGTAAAGAGGTGCCGAAGCCGTAGAATTGTAGGATGGCTGGTGCGGGCTTAAGCGAGTGTGGGTGGTATGATAGGAAGGTGTATAAGGCTCATTGTGCGACAGAAAGTGGTACAGAGACCTGGAATTCAGGAGAAATTCGCGGGCCACCTGCTACAAGACTCTAAGACGGATGAGGAAAGGCAGGTGAGGCAAGAGATAGAGATATTGTAGTGGACTGCAGGTGGTGAAGATGCTGGGAATACTCCGTTGTGAGCAGGTTGATGGATGGGACCATTAGATTTTCCCTGTGGCGGTCCTGACTGCAGCAGAGATACGAATCCTGACTGATGACGGCCACTGCTGATGTGTTCGTTCGTACATCTTCGTAACACACAGCCTTTCTAGTCTTCTGGAGGAGTTGAATGACGAACATCGCAATGGGTGTTACTCCTAGCGCGACCCCTTTTTAAGCGAGGCGCCATCAAATCGCCGTCTTAACCAGACTGCGAATCTACTACTGTAACACCGTCCCTCAAAGTAATATTCAAAAGCTCCTGTCGTATAGACACCGCCAACCTAATCTGCAAAAAAGAAAGGATCAAAGTGATTAAAAAGATCAAAATAACAAAAGAGTTCAGCCCGAAGTCGAATGCCTACATCTCTTGTCGTCGTTCCTACGAATCCTCCTCGCCTGCTTTACGCATCCCCGACTTTTCAATCCATCTCTTTAGCACAGTTTGTCCTGACCACCTACGCCAAAGTGGATGCCTTCTGTGTTGGAGTTCTCTGTTTATTGGGACATATATATGGTACGGCGGGCCGGAAGCGGAAATGATGATAGGCGGGAAAAGAGGACATTGTTTAGCCGAGCACACATGCGGACTCGCTAGTATGCTATACAGTATTTCCCTTTAGTTTTGCTTCATTCGATGGCACATAACTATGAACATTTGGTTATTTGTTGTCATTCTGTCTTTACGCTCATATTCGCAAGTCTCCATTCGAGTTCTAGCCCCTATCTCTCGCGTAATAACCCGATGCAGTAGTATACTATGGGGGACTGAAAGCTAGATGGTTATATATTGGCCTCTGAAGTACATCCCAGCCAGTTGCTAAAATCGATCAGAGTGCTTCAACCAGTACCGTAAAAACGAGACTGACATAGATTCTCCCTGATATGTCTAGGTAGACTCGAAGAGAAAAAGCAGAGTAGTAGAAACATTTGAATCAGCGATGTGCAACAACAGTCCCGAACATCAAATCACACAGTGGCCCAGTATCAGATCATGCGATGAACCAAAGAAGCGAACCTGGATGGATAGCCGCTATTGACCAGAAGACCCAGCAGGAGTACAGCCAATCTCTTATGAAGGCCCCCCTACAATCATATAACTCTTTCCAGTCAGAACTTTGAGCTAACCTCGCATTTTACATGATGCTCTACTCCAAGCCAATTGATTATGCTACTGGCTCTCTGTTCGCTCAATCAGTAGTAAAAGGTTGAAATCGGTCAACGTATATCACTGGCGCGAGTGAGGAGATAATGGGGCTCTTTCCACTCGTCCTGGTCGGAGGATGCATGGTCAAGGGCCTATGAACTCTTGTTCGACTCTCTTCCGCCTCCACTAAATTGATGACTCTTCCACTTGGCCCTATCTCTATCTCGAACTCGAAGCTCCTGAATTCAGCATGGCGGTAAGTCTCCTCTATCTCACAGTCAATATCTCATACTCTTCAGTATGGTAGAAACACTGACCTTCGACACCCTCCACAGCAGCCAAGAAACCAGCATGGGTGATGGCAAGTATCTCAACATTTCCATCTTCATTAATCTTCGGACCAGCTCCGAAGTCAGCCCACTCCGGTGGATTTCCCTCCAACGTCCCTGTTCCAAGCGTGAAAAGTTCCTCCTTCATCCTTTGTACACGATCGTACTCTCCACCAGACTCTTCTCGGTTGATCTCCCATCCTTCTTCAAGCATTGAAAAGTCCATAGGAGGATGCTTATGATATCTGCGCAGCAAATCGAGTGGAGTTCCTGTGCTGGACGGTGTATGCTCTTTCTCCCTCAGTGTGGGGTATGCTACAATCTTGAGGCCTCGCTCGAGGATCGGCCCAAATGCATATCTTGTTGTTTCCAGAGCTCTACGAAGGGGTGAAGATACGACGTGCGTGATCTTGTCCGTGTGAGGAAATCTTGGTTGTAAGTGCTTGCATTGCGCAATGCCATGGGCCGTAAGACCGGGATCGAGGATATTGTATGCTACATGGGGCGGAAACGTGGGTATGTTGTGCTCGGCCTGAAAGATATCAGAATTGCTTCAACGTTTCTTGGTACTTGTCGCAGAGCTTCTTCCTCACCTCACCATGTCTCACTAGATGCAAAATGACCTTACCTCCTTTCGAGACAGGAGGCTTCTCCATGCTGCTTGTATTCCTAGCTGGTATATTGAGCTGCTTACTGGTGGTTGAAGAAAAGCTCTTCGGTCCCCGCCGTATGTTGTACTTGGCCAAGATGTCCAGCAATGCTAGTGTGCATGCTGGCACCTCCTGCTTTTCAATGGCTGCTACGACCATAGCTGCTACCCCAAACTATCGCCCCGTTAGTTTCATAAATTCAAGATGGCAGACAAGAAAAGTGGAAATGGTTTCTAGAGGTTACCTACGCCTGGTATTTGCTGGTTCGGCGCTGGATTCGGCGTTGCGATAATTTATTGGTGGCCGCTTACTTGGCCTACTGGAACCGATCATCGATAATGGCAACATGGCAGTCGTGTGATCTTAAACTTATAGTAAAGCTGGTCGGGAATTTCATTCACTGTATCGATAAAAACATCGCACTCGTGACCCTGATCTCAAGTGACGAAAGACTTTGCTGTGACATTAATGAATCCAATCACGTCTGAACTCTCAAAAGTTATTTAGCTTTAGCTAGCATATATCTGGAAATCATCAAACATACAGTGGTTTGTCTAATTAAATGCTTATACTTATATCCGAGCGTCCGAAATCTCTTTGCAGGTGCCAAGATATGTATAAGAGAATACAGAGCAGATCTCATCTCATTTGGACACTTAGAGGAGGACGCCGGACTAAGTAGCTTTAGGGTGGAAGCTTGGGGGCTAATATCAGGTAAAAGAAGTCAAACTCACTGATTGGCGAAGTGTGGATGTTGCTGCGAAGTTCTCGAACGCCCCCTCATCGACAAATAGGGGCTCGCTTATTTAACCCAACCGAGCCAAGCCTTCTTCCAAAACAACCTTCATCACGACTTCCTTCACTTTTCAAGATCTACAACTTCACTTCAAAGCCCTAAATTGACGTTATTTGAATCGATCTCCGCCTTGACGCACAGTATACAAAACTTCGTCTATCAACTTCGACTTCGGAAAAGACTTGACTGCATAAAGATTCGATACATGGTACCAAGCTCGTTGTCAAAAAGTCACATACTCAAAGTATCAGCTACGAACAGTGGAGAAAGCTACTTACAATCCGTTCTCTCTCTTCAACTCTGATAACTTTGACCTTTTACCACGAGACATCAAGTACTCGACCCCCATACTTCAAAACCCAAGTCTTACCAGCTCACACTGCGATCATCCAAGCTTCTGAAGAATGTCTGCAGGCACGCCAAAAACGAAGCAGACTTCTTCACCTGCCTCCTCGAAGAAATCTCCAAAATTCAAGTAAGCTTACAGCTAGAGATCGAAGTCCTGAGAGAGCACTGATCAGTATGTTAGGAATCCCGAGCAGCTCGTCACCTTTCTCATTGGGAAGAAAGAGAAGAAATTCGTCGTTCATAAGGATTTTGCTTGTCATTATAGTCCAGTCTTCCGAGCAGCATTCTCGAGCGATATTTTGTGGAGGATAAGACACAGATATACAAATTGGACGATACGACGACGGGCGCATTTGAATATCTTGTGGAATGGCTGTACTCTCAACATTTTTCAAAGGACATTGACAGCGGGGATATCATGGCTATACATGCCGGTTTCAAGCATTTGATAGAGCTTTGGGTCCTTGCTGAGAAGCTGTTGATACCAGCACTGCAGAATGCCGTCATTCTTGAAATCGCGGCACGAATGAAGAGTACTAGCATTACGCCCACAACATGCTTGAATTACGTCTATGAGAACACCGCCAAAGATAGTCAGTTGCGTCGCTTTGTCGTACGACTCTGTGCTTGGGAGTTGTCGCATAGCTGGCTGGACAAATACCCTGCACAGTTTCCAAAAGAGCTGTTGATCGAAATGGTTCAGATGCTAAGTGGCTCCATGACTGAAAAGACTCGAGAGCGGAAGGGCGCGGAGATGGATCAGATCGGCTATGAAGTCGCAGAGCCAGAGAAGTAGTAATTTTGCCCTTCCGACTGCGTGGTCATCTGTTGTTGAGCTTGAAAAGATCGACTTGTTTACAAGGTTGGAATCAAGTCTTACGCACGGAGGAATGGGATGGGTCAAAGTCAGAGCATACTCAATGTATTAGGACAACATGGATTCAAGAAGGGGCACCTGAAAGACTGCGTTCGGATTGAGTTGAGATCTCCTGCTTGATTGAAGCGGAATCAGTCCAAGAATCTATTCACGATTTGCTTAGTGCAACGCAAGAGATGAACTCTATAGAGAAAGAGCCTCGAGAACAGTGAGTTTGTCTTGCTGCGTAGGCCATGAATTGCTTCGAGACTTGTCCATGCATCATCCGCTATCCCAATGCTAGGTTCTGTTCCACTAAGCAGATATGAACGAATGAGCCGCATGTAGGACTTGCGCCGACGTTGATATGTTTACAGATCTTCGAAGGGCATATTCACCAACTATCGTCGCGACGTCTAGGTGAGACTCATGCTGTTCGTAGTAGAGCTTTTCTTGTTCCAGATTTCTGGTCTCCCATAAATATTCTCTTCTCAGAGTCAGAACTTGACAATGCTTTCCAGTTGAACCACTGAATCATCCTTTGCTAGCCAAATAGCGGTTTCCGAGATGTCTTCATCGCAGTCGCCAATTGTAAGAAGGGAGCAGCCCAGGATTGCTACCTCAAGCTTCGTTACATTCCTCATTGGCAAGGATGAGGAGAAGTTCGTCGTGCACAAGGACTTCGTCTGCTATAGCTCTCCTGCTCTGAATGCTGCTTTCAACAATGATCGCTTCGAGGAGACAAACAATCTGACCTACAAAATCGTTGATGCCAGTCTCGAAGCCTTCGAGTACTTCGCTCAGTTCATCTACAGCCAGCGAGTCGAAGTACCATCTGATGTCCAAGCCTCGAACGGGACAGATAATTTCGCTACTCTCGCCGAGCTATGGATTCTCGGAGACCGATTCTTGATGCCTAAGCTGCAGAATCAAGCAATCAAAGCAATTTGGGAACTGTCAGATATCACAGCAACGGTGCCAACGAACATTTTCCACTACGTCTACGAGAACACAGTGTTTGGCAGCCAACTTCGGCATCTTATGATCAGCTTCTGTGTGCTCGACCTGACTGTCCAAGAAATTGGAGATGAGGTGGATGACTTTCCCAAGGAACTGTTGCTTGATACTTTGCAAGTCGACATCACTCTGATGTGCCCAGATCGATGCATCGATTACCAATTCGAGCGACACATCTCTGATTTCGAGGTGCCAGAGTGAGGTCAAAACTTTCCAGCTTTCCATCTGCTACTAATACGTGTATTGCTGTCTTTTCAATGTCCCTTGAATTCGAAAACCTCGATGCTACTGCTGGCCGCATTCTCATTCTTCTTTATTCTCACAGTATTTGCAGCCTCGTTCGAGGCCTTTCTATAAGGACTAGGAGCTGACGACATATATATACATACAACAATACAATAGGCTTTAATATACAGTGACTACGCTATATAATGATACATGAGATGATATTGGTAAGACTGAATAAGCTTCATCTTGTTTTGTTCAGATTCGACGTGCCCAATCCTTGGAGAGTCGCTACTCAGGCTGCTTGGCTCATCATATCTAGAAACATAGCCATGGCACACTCAAGCCCCATCATGAGCTTGCTTCATGTTTCCCATCTCGACTCGACTCAACTTTGAGCTGCTTGATCTTGCACCTTAGTACCGGCTTACAAACTTTTGCTCCCGCGAGACCTCCAAGTGTGATTGCCCCGACATGAACAAACCCAAGTAGGTTTTGCTCGGAAAGAATATATGCTCTCAAAGGATTCGTCACTCCAAAGCAGAAGACTCAGAAGCAAACATAGAACTTCAAACCCTGAGACTCTCACTTAAGCAAGTTGCGTGATTTGTGACTCTACACCAGCACTTTACGATTGTTTGCAAGATTGAAAAGGTTCGCCCATAGCAATCAAAGTTCTCATATAACAATATGAAAGCCCTCAGAAGACAGTCCAACTTACAAGTCTTCTCATACCTCGCAAAGAACATGAAAGAAATCATACATCTCGTGGATCCTTAAGGCAAGCCACTCAGGCGTTCGAAGCTTCAAGGTCGATCTGGAGTCGTATTACAATGTATACGGAATAGAAAAAGCATCTAGGAACAATATGCAAGAACAACGTATAGAAAAGATACGACGAGGAAGTGTCAGGTCAAAATCATCCTTCTGTTCATCGCCTACTTGGCTGCGAAATCCTTCTTGGGCCAGTGCCAGTGCCTTCTCGTATTCTTCCAGTGAATTGAAGCATGTCTGGGCACGTTCTCTCAGCCCTTCCTGCAATTCGACTCGCATGTGCAACCTCTCAGTACCTCCAGTATGGCTGTCTGCATATAACTTAGTAGCTTCGAGATACATACCTTTCTGAAGCACTCCGTTCTATCGAAGTACAGCAAGAGAATTCAACAGGAGTATTGGATGCTAGAAGAAAGGAAGGAAGGAAGGGAGCACAGTCTATCCTTCGTTGTTGCCTTTCTGAAGTATCTCGAATACCTCGCCATTGTCTCACAAGATGTTGATTCTTCTTCACCAGCTTCCCCAGCCTACATCACTACAACCACCAGCGCAGTATCATATCTCCTTCTTCACCCAGCCGACCGCTCATCTGAGTTACTATCCAGCGATGGCTTCAAACATCCTTTGTTTACCTGGAGCTTTCTTGCACACAGCAACGAAGACGAATTCTCCAACAAGCCCTTAAACAAGCAAGCATAGGACTCACGACACGCCCTTACCTACAACTCAAAGAGAACCGAGTCTTTTAAAGGCCATTCAAACATCTTACTCATGACCGCAGGGACGGGCTCTGAAGGTCTGAACATCCCTGAAGGTACCATCGTGTACTGCCTGGATATATTGTGGAATCACGCGGTTGAGTGGCAGGCTATCGACAATGGCGAGTCCCAACTTTGGAAGTCTTGCTACCGGACTAAACAACCCCAACTACCCCTTAATCAACTTCCTCATTGGCGCCGACGAAGTACAATTCCAGATACCACAATCCTTGTTGCACGCCCACGTGCCCTTTTTCAACGAGATGTTCAGCGACCCAGCATACACACATGATGCTTCAATAACATACACACTTGATTACCTCGTACCCCCGGCGCCTTCTCGATGTTCGTCCAATGGCTTCGGACACAAGACATCACGAGCTTCATGCAAGACCTGGAGCGCAAGTCCGATGGACAATTGCAAGCTTTCAAAGAAGACATAGCTTGTCTCGTTCATCTCGCACACAAAGAGGAGATACCAGACCTCGAAGAACTCGCTTTATAACTATCAATGAACTATACGACTTCATTGAGGCCGACCTAAACTCCGGACATTCGCGAAAAGCTGTTCGATGCGATCCTCCCCGGTCGTTCGATTAGCCGGCTCTGAATATACCTGCCGATCGCAATGGGCCAGAGATTAGTGCTCTAGACCAGGATGATGGGCTATATGCGTGGTGTTCTAAACGCCCGGGATGGGCACGGATCGAGCATTTTGGGATGAAACGTAGGCGAATGGGTCAGATAGAAAGGCGGTACGCGACTTGCCTTCGCCATAGTTAGTTGGATTATCTGAAAGGATAGTAAGACATTGGGAGGAAGGAAGACAGAAAGCGGCGGGAGCCATCCACCGAGAAAGTTTAAGGTAGGAGCGTCAAAGATTCCACATGCCCCTTCCGCAATAGTCCACCTGGTCATCGCATTATTTGAAAGGGCAACCAGACAATGAGTGACTGAAATTCTCATTGTATCACTAGATGCTCAGTCTTCTTCACTAGCTGTCCCAGCCTATTTCACAACAACCACCGGCGCATTGTTATACCTCCTTCTAGTCCGCCCGCTCATCGGAGTTACTATCCAGCGATCGCTGCCAAGATCCTTTGTTTACTTGGACGTTTCTTGCACAACAATCACGACAAATCCTCGACAGGCGTACCAATCAACAGCATCACAACAAATCTTCGACAGACATACCAACCAACAGAATACCATCAACTCGTTCCAGTCCGTTCCTAAAAGAACACTATACTTCCCAAAGCAGATCAAAGATTCAGAAATGGCAGCTCCTGGCTTTGGTAACCTGGTGACCAACCTAGGGTGACTTTCTAAACCACGGATAGTAGATCGGACAGAACACTAACAAGACTTAGGAATCCCAATGACCCCCTAGTCAAATTCGTCATTGGTCCTAGTCAAGCTCCTTTCCAAATCCCTAAGTCACTATTGACCGCTTACTGGCCGACCTTCCGCGACATATTCGCCGCCCCAGGCTTTGTATATGACGCATCCGATGCCTTCACGCTCGATGAACAGGGCGAAGGGATCGTCACCCCTGGCGCCTTCTCTATGTTTGCCCATTGGCTGCGTACTCAAGAACTCGATACCTTTCTGAACAACCTAGAAAGCAAGACGGACGCCCAACTGCAGGAGCTCAAGGTGGATATAGCTAGTGTCCACCGCTTCACCATTGGACAGCACATCGCCAACCTGGACACTGACGCTCTTCGCATTCTGAACGGGCTGTATGACTTCATCGAAAAGGATGAGAATTTCGGTCACTCACGTAGGGCTGTCAAGTGTGAGGATCCACGTCCGACAGATTGGAACCCTGCCGATAGGAATGGTATGCTTCGTGTGTCCGTCACAGGAACTGATGCTCACTCCAGTTGGATGTTTGGAGGGTGATGAGATACTCAATAGTGAGGAATTGAAGGTAGCAGGAGCCTGGTCCTTGAGCTTTCGAGGAATAAAGATTTGGAGATGCTACTACTGATGGGAATGGTGAGGAAGGGTCCACTAATACTGACAATGCTCCACCCCAGAATACTACATCCGGAGGTTCAGATCAAACTACTAGACCATGGGATGCTGCAGGTACGGGTTCGGATTGGACTGAGAGTATTCCTCCTTCTTCTCAAAGCTGGTAGACTCCTCTTCTGATATGGTGGACCGACAAACGGCGAAGTCCAGCATACATCCCTTCCACAGGCGTGATACTCTTGATCGTCTTTGATGATTTCCATTCTCACAACCACTTTTCACTACTACAACCTTTGATCACTTTTCGATTCTCACGGACGTCTGGTTTTATATCCATTCCACCTTGCAGGAGCTTCGGGTTATCATCTGGGGGTGCCTGTGGAGCGGATTAGTTCATGGGATTAGGTTTGCTCAGCCGACCAGACTCCGCTGTACTTTAGAACCCCTCCTTAACAGTGGTACTCAAAAAATCAACTTGCCTTTGAAACAAATCCGACTCTTTTCTTAGGGCCTTAATCCGGAGAGGAATTCAGATAGCCCTTCCTCGATAGTCTTTGTATTGAATGGAAGAGCAATGAGACAATAAGCAGATCAATTTGGCATGGACATAGCGAGTGCATCTCTGTACTAAAGCCTCCTAGTAAACACTCTGGTTCTTGTGACCGAGATCTGTAACTCCAGGCATCTTTGTCCTGTTTCCGACATATGAATGCTGGCGAAGAACCTCACAGAGTGCTTGGTGATATGGACGACCCAATCCCTCCGCTGTAACAGGACTGGATTATTGGCTTATATAGGAAAGCTGATGTCGCTGAGGAAGCTGGTATGAAAAGGAATTAAAGTCTCTTGCCCACTCATAGAATCACAGTCTAAGCCGTCTTCTTCTTCCTACACAAGCAGTCGCGGCAGTTACCACCGGTACCAGTGAAAGGATCTAGATGCTAATCTCACATCAGTCATCGCAGTGTCTGAAAGCACAATGAGACTTTGAAAGGGCAGTTGCAAAGGAAGTGTATTCCTTTTATATGCTGGAGATAGGGACAAGATTGTTCAAAGACAAAGTGCTTTTGAAGGCCATTATGTTCGTAAATCTTATGAATGATGGCACACTCGAACTTCACTTGCGGTTTCAAATTCTTGTTTGCTCATGTATGTAAGAGGACAGTTCATTGCCCGAGTTTGATGTATTGTGTCCTGATAACTCAGCATTCAAGGTCACGTGCCTGGAAAATGTGTCAGCTTGGCTAAGAACATCATGATCAAGATGGGCATACCATCCAATAAAGACCCATCTCGGCTTCGTCCAAGCAATTTTCTCATTCAAAGCCATGCTTCCCAAACCCTGTCTAGATCCAGTAGCCTCACGTAGGGACATGAAAGGCCCGGACTCTTGCGTCGAACCCATTCTTGCATTCCACATCAGGATCACTGAGACAGAAATTGCCATCGCATTCTGCCACATGGCAAACCATGTAGTGCGCCAAGTCGTAGAGGAGTCGAGGGGGTAGTGAATTCGGGTTTCCGTCGTCGAAAGCCACGGTGCCGATATGTTGATTCCACCGAGCAATGGCCATGCGACACAGAGGGCCGTCCGGTGGTGCATTATCATAAATGTATTTGAGGTAGGGCAATGCTTCGTCGGAATCGCTGCTCATTTCAAGAAGTGCGCTGATTCTATCGATGGCATCGTTCTGGAGTCTTGGTATCAAAAGCTTGTCCGCCAGTATCCAAACATTGGCCAGCTCGAGAAGTTCGTCTGAGATAGACCAGCCGACCTCATAATGCAGAGTCTGGCTGTATAACCAGTGAGTCACGATGCCGAAAGCTGCAGATGTTGTATCTTCAAGCCTGTAGGTTTGAGTTTGTCCCTCGATGAAACTGCTCGCAAAGGCCCGATCGAGGACAGGCGAATGGTAACAAGCAAAGCACTTGTGAATCTCAAACTTGTCTTCGTCATGTCCGATCAGGAACGTCACAAGCGCTTGATTAGGCCTGTTGAAAGATCGGTGAGTAGATAACAGGCTTCCACGGAAAGTATAGACAATGACATACCTGAAGTTGGGAGGCTCTCTCGGCCTCATCCTATGCGGCGACTTTCCTGCTTTCCTCTCCATGCAATTAGTTCTTTCGGTCATTTCGTTATTGACCAGAGCGATGCCAGAATGTGGGGAAGCCTGCGGAAACAACGTTGGAGACCGAACATGTCTTGTTATTTCGATCTATGGGACTGGGAAAGGTGATCAGGTCAAGGCAGCTCGATTTAAAGCCGAATAGGAGCTAATGCGCAGCAGAATCCGTCTCAAAAACTCTTGACAAAAGTGAACGGTGTCCTCCAAGACTAGCAGAAAAGATCGAAGCACAGTCGCAAGGAAGCTGTTAGTCAGAACAAACAAAGCACAAAGCTTACTCTACCATAAATGAAAGAGTCGAAGCGGCAGGGCTCAATTTATTGCTTTGAAGTTGAGCTTATCACATGATATGTAATTAGGTATCTATCACACAGGAGTCCAGGGCGACAGAAATAAGTTCATAGTCCAATCGTGTCAGAAAGCTGTTGTATCGTGATGTGAGTTGTGAGCCGTCTTGATGTTGTTCAAGGCGGGTATAAGGAATGATCATACGGGAGCCGTAGAGGGTGGCAAGTCGACGTACCTCAGGTGGCTGGCTGCTTGTGCTTCTGAAAGGAAGGATAAGAGTAGGTGAGACGCACCTTTGCTATGACTGAACGACCGAGGATAATCATATCACACCTCCGCATCATGAAACATAGACTCTGACCTCACGTACCTGATAGACGAGACCTGAAGAACAGAAGACAACGAGATACATGTATGCTGGCGCTCAATGCCCACCCAACCGCTGATGTGATGACTGCAGACCACAACATAGAACAGAATGCGTATAATGCCCCAGGATATCTCCTCGAATGACACCACCACCCTACAAACAGCTTGTCTTGCTCATGAGATGCCACACCACGCCCAAGATGCCGCTCAACACTCGAAACTATCTAATACGACGCCATCTATGACTTCCATGACTATGTGATTGCATGATAGTGCTCAACAGCAAAAGGAAATCCGTCAAACACGTGATGTTCACAACATCTCTTCATCCTCAACATACCCATAGTGCTGCTTGAAAGCACCATACTGATTCTCCATGACCTGCTGCTGCTCTTCTGGCGTCCTAAACACAGCTCCGCTTCCTGGTGTATTGTAGATCGGATCCATAGCCCTCCAGTTTGGTCCCCCGTTTGCGGTCCCAAAGTGCGAGTAGCCATCCTTACTCCTCTCAGCAGACTGCTCGTACTCCTTTTGTGCTAGCATATCGTAGCCTGATGCCATGTATGGCTCGGGTGTGACTCCAGTCCATCGTCCATCACTACCTTGGATAGGTGTCAAGGGAGCATTCGTGTCATCGCTCATAGTACTTTCGGCACTGTCGACATGGTGGCCTTCTTGTGCACGAGCCATACGTTCTTCCATTATCTGACGCTCGTAACGAAGCTTTGCCAAGGTCTCTTCATGCTCGAAGGAGGTCTGTGGCCAGTGATCGATGTCTTGGGCTATGGTCTGTACGTTGTTATCTGGAGGACAGATTCGCCAAAGCTCGATGAGTCGCTGTTGTTGGGCGGGCTCTGCGGTCTTGAAGAGATCGAGTTGAGAAGGGAAGAGCTTCGAGGAGTCGACACCATGGTTGGTGAGTATATTCTCGGCTGTTTCTTCGGACTGTGGCGGCTCTGAGGCTGGTCGTTGCTGGGCGGGAATATGGGCGGAGTGATGGTAATGCTGGGAGATAGAGTACGTGTATGGAGACTCAATAGGATGTTCTTGTGGAATCGAGTTCTGCAGATGTAGCTTATGTGCGAAGAGCGATACCAGCTCCTCCTGTGTCGCCATGGTGGCGAATCCTTCGAGATCTGTTCGTAGGGAGTCAGCAGGGCGTATCTCTGGAGAGGATTTGGATTTCTTGCTGTTTGATACTCGACAGCTACAGAACGTAGATTCCTGCAAATGTCTGCCCGCAGCTAAGACCTAGATCTGAAGAATGGTGGCCTAGAGTCAGAGTGTGCGTACAACGAAAAGAAAGCAAGAGAGTGGAGCAGACTTTGTAGCCACAAGGTTCAAACATATGCTTCTCTTAGGTTATCTATCTGCCTATGCTATGTACTTGACAGGAGAAGTGTAGGAAAGGAAATGACGGGTCCTTGGAATTTGGTGGTAAGGGGCTTCGGAGATCGTTGGGGAAGGTGTGATCAGCGCGACCACAGTATAGCGAGCCAGGTGGGAAAGTTATTGTTGCAACGTAGTAGTTCCCGTGCAGGAACAGGCAGAGCGAGTGGTATTCAAGTATGATGTCGGTGAGCAGATATATTGTTGTTGGAGAAGGAACGAGATATTTGTCTAAGGCGTGCCCGAATCGGGTCGCTCAAAACGGCCCAGCATGAAACAAAGACTGTTGCATCATGGGGCTACCAATAACCAGGTGACACGCTCTGATCCAAACCTTATTATTGATTTTCTACAGTACCCTACCCGTAAGGGCATGAAGGACAAGTAAGTGGTTCATCCCATGAAGCGAAAATCATATGCTTCTAGACACTTGCTGGGCACTCTACAGTTTCTGAGTATGATCATAGAAACGCGCTTCATTCTCTCAAGTCTTATCTACCATTATATTAATTCATCTAAGGACGGGTGAAGCTAGCTGTGAAGTATACACAACTTCCAGTGCTATTCATAAGACTGCAGTTCTGGGTTCCGATGTCTCGTGGATGTGCCCTCGCTCAGCCAATATGACTCCATCCCAAAGGTGACCGTGTGAACGTGCACAGCGTGCTCAATCACTTGTCGACGTTTCTTCAAGAGGCAACCTTACAGCTCATGCCAGTGGTTCTGAGCTGTAGAAAGATCTTTTGATCCTCTTTGAGGTCAAATCGACGCTGTCCCATTCCTAGAGGTCCTATTAGTCATAATACAGCTGTGCAAGATCCTGCATCACTTACATCAACACTCTTCCGGCACCTCGAAGTGCTTCACATCCATCCCCAGAAACTGCTCATCATGAAAATCGTCGGGGATTGCATCCATGAACATCTCCACTACTTCAAGCAGCATTTCCCTAGGATAATCCTTTTGATGTAGTCGAAAATCTGATGAACCAACACCATAAGCGCAGTCTTTCACCATGAACATTCGAAGAGTACTATCTCGCTGTGTGTTCTTGTAGATGTAGTGCAGCACGTTTGTGGGATAGTCTATACTTTTTGATACGCTGAAAAGAAGGTGCATAGCCTGATTCTGCAAAGCTGGTATAAACAGCCTATCGCCAAGCACCCAGAGCTCGACCAAGTCTCTCAGGCTTTCAACTCTTTCCTCGTCCTCAAGGTTCTCAAGATCAATGTCAAGACGTTGAGAGTAGAGCCAATTGACCAAGTGGTGGAAGACGCCTTGCTTGACGTCAACGAGGGTATAAGTTTGAGTCTCTCCTTCTATGAAACGGTCGTTCTCAAAAGCAGCTCTGAAAACAGGCGAGTAGTGACATGCAAAGTCCTTGTGAACTTGGAACTTCAACGCCTCTTTGCCAATGATAAAGGTCACCATGCTTGAACCGGCCCTAACATCTACTTAGTATGTCATGGTAGGAACGAGATTTCGACACATACTTGACTTCTGGTCGTGAGCTTCTCTTGTGCTTGTCTTTGAGTGAAGTCATGGTGGGTAAGTTGCCGAGTTACTGTTGTGTTTGGAGCGAATTACAAGTAGCTGCGCAAAAGCTTGACTAGTGACTGGGGACTGAGGTGAACTCGTTGCGATAAGTCTGGAGCAGAGAGAGATCGATCTGACTTGAAGAGAATCGGGCAGTGTGTGCTGCTCCAGGCGATGACAGCAGCGATTCGAGGCTTAGCTATCCTTCAAGTATGTGTTTGGGTTTGTGGAGGATCCTCAGTGGCCGTCGAAAGGTATGTGGGCAAGATTGTTGGATTTGAAGTTGAGCTGGAAGAAAATTATGTTTTCCCAGATCAGGTCAGAGGTCAGTCTGTTGGTACCAAAGGTGAAGGTAGTCCTTGGTACCTGCGTTTGACAAGGCAGAGACACCCTTGTCGGCAAACAGCCGAGACAAGTCCACTACCTTGAGATATGGTGACACAAGCCCAGCTAGGAAGGCTGCATATGACAGCAAGTTCTTCCTTTCCTCACCCACGTGATTGGCGATACCTGCAAGATATGGCAGGTGGATATGCAGTTCTCGTATGCAACTTTGAAAAAAAGGGAGAAAGCGAGTCCAGCCTTATGAGCGAGAAGAAGATCTCCATAGAATTGCACCACAATGCTATGCTTATAGCAGTACACAACAGGTCTCAGGCATAAGAGAGGAGCTCAGTAGATAGCATTGCCAGGCCCATTTCAAGCCAAGCATGTATGGAGAATGCCTCAAGTCCGATCGATATACTTGCAAACAGTCATGCCAACCTACGATGTTCGATTTTCCCAAATTTTGAAGACGAGACAGGGAGGGAGATACTACCTGCCATACGCTATGGAGCATGTAGGATTGCGGCTGCTCATCAGTGCCCAACATACTTGTATACTCGAACTCGCTGTATGCGGCGATGGGCTTGGTTGATGATTCGTCCGTGTTGCAGATGTCTATGTAAGACTCGCTCTTCGACACTGGTATTCGTTTCAGGGCCGCAGCTTGTCAAAGTTGATACCAAGAGGCGAAATACATTTGACATGCACCTGTACTCTAATTCTGATAAGCTCACTGCTCATCGTCAATGACTGATGCCTCGACGGCGTTGCAAAGTGGAGCGATTTCGAGCTTGTGATGAGCTTGGGCTACACGTGATGTATCGCGCTTGGCGCTTAATTTGTACACGCGCATCGTGATGCCTGGAGCTCCAGGGCAAGTACCAGAACTTCAAAGCTCTCCTTCTTTTCCACAACTCACCCTCAACCCTTCCTCAGAAGCTTCTACTTCTGAGAATTCTCTACATACATCATGGTAAGCTTCATCATTCCAGGCCAGCATTTTGGAAAACCCATCGAAGCTCTAAACTGACACATTTACAGACGTCAATAGGAACAGGGTACGATCTCACTAATGCAGTCTTCTCCCCCGACGGACGAAACTTTCAGGTCGAGTACGCAGTCAAGGCAGTCGAGAACGGCGGTACTGCGATTGGCATACGCTGTAAAGATGGAGTGGTCCTTGCGCTTGAAAAGATAATCACAAGCAAGTTGTTGAAGCTTGGTGCGAATAAGAGGATTGCTACTATTGATCGACATCTAGGAGCTGTGAGTCTTCTGCTGCTTGTTTTACAGCTGAAGATGAGCTCTAACCGCCGATGCTAACCTCCACAGGTCTCATCCGGCCTTACACCAGATGGACGACATTTCACATCCCGCGCTCGCGAAGAAGCCTCCAATTGGCGCGACGTCTACAAAGGACCGATCACGACCGCCGATCTCGCAAGTCGCATGGGCGGCTATTTACAAGCATACACTCTGTATTCATCAGTCCGACCCTTTGGTATCACCGCCATCATCGCCGGCTTCGATGCCGAAGAGGAGCTTGGCGTAGACGGTGAAGTCGGTCGAGGACCTTCTACTGGTAGCGGTGGCAAGGTTCCCGGCAAAAGTTATGGTGGTCCAGGACTGTTCATGATCGAGCCTAGTGGGTTGTACTGGGGGTACTATGGAGCAGCTACGGGAAAGGGACGTCAAACCGCCAAGGCGGAGTTGGAAAAGCTGAATCTCGCGGAAGGAGAGCTGTCACTGGAGCAGGGTGTGAAGGAGGCAGCGAGGATTATCTATCAGGCGCATGAGGATAACAAGGATAAAGAGTTTGAGCTGGAGATGACTTGGATCAGTGGGAAGCAGGGGCCCACGAAGGGGTTGCATCAGGAGGTTCCGAAAGAGATCCTGGAGGAGGCAGAGAGGTTGGCGAAGAAAGCGTTGAGTGATGACGATGAGGATGAGGAGGGCAAGGAGGATGACAGCAATAAGATGCAGGAGTAGGTGAGTGGAGGCTAATGAGGTGAGCTCGTGTACCATATTGCATCATCTTCTGCTACTCATCGAGGGATAGAAAGAAGTACATTGCGCAGCATCAAAATTAAGAGCCTGGCAGGGATCACAATCTCATCCGCCGTAAGTAGTGATTCACACAGAGTGTAAGTGTAAGTGTGCAGTAAGACATATGGTTCCCAGTTATCTCGGATACGCTGGAAAGATTCGAACCTCGAAGTTGGTAAGTAGTCACCTAGCTACGAGCTTCGTGAATTTTCAACATCAGCTTCTGCTGCAATTAGTTTGTTGCAGTGGCGAAAGACATTCTTTTTGTTTTCGATAAGCCATTGGCATCGCACGTTCTTCAGCTATCTGCGTTGTTTTTCATTCTCTTTTTGAATTTGTTCTCTGTCATGCATTCAGCAATATAATGAATGAAGGAAGACAGGATCAATTGGAGGCGAAGCTCAGATACCTGCTAGACTTCATGGCTTTGCGTGGAGGGTATTTCCATTCCACGTGTCAGATTAAAGCACGATCTTTGAGTGTCCTAATATTATTGTTCATGAACGAGGGGCCGATGGGATTCCGGATACACCTTCAGAAGAACAGTAGCCTCATTTAGACCCCGGATTATTTGTGTCTGAGTCCTTCCTCTCGCGTGATTTCGTTTCCTCAAACTCCATTCGTACCCTATGACTACTATATCTCCAAAGCTAGCCTGCGCCTCTTCAAGTATGAGATAGGCTTTATTGCAGGCGTTAAAACATAACCGCTTCCTCCACATAGCGATGGTTGGTATTATTTCATGCCCTTGGATCTACACTTGTCATTTCCTGTTGCGCCCATCTGTGTGAGAGGTATGTGCCAAAATAACTAAGCTTTTAGCTTAGCAGCGGTTAACCAAGGCAGTGTAACAGACGACTACTTAGAGGGCACATCTTCCAGCATAGGAGCTAGCCAGCTGTCTGAGCTGGGCATTGGCAGGAAGAGGCACAGAGTGTCGAACTTAGATGCTGCTAGACGCAAGGCGGTGGATCTAGTGTAATGTATAGTGGAACTCATAAGAAGCTTTGGGGCTCTCCCATCAGTCGACGAACCTCTACAGAACTCTGATCACAGCATCCTCCCTCGAGATACAATACATTGACGGATGTATTGATTTTTTCAAGATGTACTGGCACTTGTTCGCAGTGATCTCCCTTACCTGCGTTTTAGCATTGCCACAGAAAGACCATAAACTGTACCGTCGTGGACCTAATGACTTCTCCCTGCCCGTGCATGCTACGAACAACAGACTCGAACGCCGTTCAGGCAATTTTGCGCCAGCAAGTAATAACCAACCATATACAACCTCTGCCATATTTGGAACCGGCAACGGGCAAACCTTAACCGTACGAATGGATACGGGAAGTCAGTTTTTGTAAGTTATGATTCAAAGCTGTTCGTTGGTTCCACTAATGATACAATTTTAGCTGGTGCTACGGTCCAGCAACAGCTCCAGCAGGGTATGCAGGATTAGATTCCAAAGGAGCTACCCTATCACGAGGCCCTAGTGTCAGTTATACTAGTGGCAGCGTGGAGTTGTCATACTTGAAAACACAAGTCTCTCTCGCGTCGCTCGTCGTTAGCATGAAGGTCGGATTAGCGATGTCAACGTCGATCCCTACAAATCTGGGAGTTGACGCATCCTGTGTAGTGGGACTGCCATGGAGCTCCGACCCTACACAGCCCAGCTTCTTAGACGTTGTGAAAGGCAAGCTGTCAAATGATCTCTTCACAGTTGACCTGCGAGACAAAGGCATAGGAATGTTCAACTTTGGATGGATTGATGATCTTGCCCATACAGGCAGCATTGCGTATGCCGCCAACAAGCCGAATAAGTAAGTATTTTCGCCTTGGAGGCTGTCGAGGTGACAGTTGATATTGGGGGCTTATGTCATGCTTTTGTTACTGGCACATTGATGGCAGACTTCCTTTGTGCTCCTTGCCTGTTCTTCCGTATGATCAGGATTCAATAGCTGACGACGAGTCATACGTAGACTGGGTTGGCAAATCACCATTACAGGCATCAAAGCAGGCTCGCTAACAAGGACGACCCCTTTTGATGCCCATCCGGACAACGGGACACCTGCTATCTATTTGCCACAAGCCGAGGTGGAGGCATATTGGAACATAGTGCCCGACGGTACAAATCCCAGGTCGCCGGACAATGCGGGAAGTTATGTGGTTGATTGCAGTGCTTAACTGCCAGATCTCACACTTCAATTCGACGGAGGCGAGGTCGTTGTACTAGGATCGAAGCTGAAGTCTGATACACCTCGTACCGATGGATCTTGTGACTCTTATCTTGGATGGGCCGATGTGCGTATGAGCATCATTGGAAGTCAGATGTTTACATCTGCTTTTGTGGTATTTGATCGAAAACACTCACGGGTTGGATTTGCGCCAAAGAAGAACCCGGATGTGTAGAGATATTGGTGTAGATTGTGCCACCAATACAAGAACGGAGCGTAGCCCATCAGGCCACAGTCTGTAAGCGTCACCATGTGCTTGCCTGCATCGAAGAGGATCGACCAGGTTTCAATGACAATGGAGAAAGTGTACCCAGATCCCAAGGCCTTTGCAATCAGTAATTATACAAGCGATGAAGACCGCCTCAAGCTAGCGGATCAGCAGTTGCTAAAATGGAAAATCCCGGCATAAGCAGATTATAGAAGTTAGGGTGTATTGTCGAGTGTGATGAAGATCATGAGCATCTGACCACATCCTTTAGCATCGCCTTGCTTGCTGCAGCTTCAAAGTGCTGTCGCCTTACAAGAGATACTTGGGAACGACGAATTGAGGACGCTTGTTCTGATTGCAGATCTGTGTACTGATCTGGCTCTAGCTTCATCTGAGTATTATGAACGCAGTTGAAAACATTGCAAACAGCACACCGAAACGGAAACAATCGTCACTGGTCAACCAAGACACCTATGAACTCATTTGGGCTACATCAAGATCATAACATCAAGGCAGTAAGAGCTGAGGCCATTACAACTTGCTCCGAATGTCGTCGATCCACTCAAGCCAGGGATTTCTCCATCCTTCATGACGACCATAATACGTAGCAGTTCTGGCCCAACTCACAATACTATAGCCTGTTCAGCGGGTCGGTACAGTGGAGCTAGAGCAAAGTGACACTGACTTACCGAAAGGGTCCTATACAAGGATTATTTAGAGATATCCATCATTTCCTCTCGTAATATGCTCCGAGAATCTAATAACCCCACGCCAATCAACCTTGCTATCATTGAACATCTACTTGCCTAGCAATAGACTGCGAGGCGATACCATCCCTGCTTGGCACACTGAGTCTGCTAGCTCACCTCCCATTTCTTGCCAGTCTTCTGGTTGTTTCTTGTGCAGGTGTACCCGGCCGGTTGATCTGGATGTTCGTGAAAAGTACAGCGAGGCTTCGAGAATGGAGTGTGCCTTGCTGTGCCTGCGTGATATTTCTTCATCGTCAACTCAGCAAGCTCATAAAGGTAGTCCACATGTCGAACATAGGGATTTCCACCACGGTCTGCGACTAGTTCGACTATAATTCTCCGCAACTGTGACCCGGCGGTTGTGTTGCTGTAGATGTAATTGATCTGGTCGCTACTCCAACCGGCTAACAACTCGCAATCATTATGGTAAAGCTGCATATTGTAGAGGAGCATATCAATAACAGCATTCTTGAATCCTGGTGCTTGTAGAAAATCACCCAGAACATAGCATTTCGCCAGCTGGTTCCACTGCAATGGTAATCTAATAGCTTTGACCTCCTCACTTTCCGAGGATTGTACTTCAATGAATTTGGTGGAGCTCTTGACATTTCCAGTAAGGACCCATGTGACGAATATGGCGAATACATCAGGGTCTTGATCTTCCAGCGTAACGGTCCTTGATTTGCCAGTCTCCCAGTGTGCGTGACAGGCCGCCTCGAAGAATCCGGATCTCTCGACCAGCATGGATTTATAAGCTATGGCTTTGACTTTGTTTGGGCCAACGTTGATTTCGACGAGTTCACTCAGGTCACTCCTAAATATGCCTTTAGCTTCTGATGGAATGAAATTATTATCGATTACCCACACGTCCAGCTTCGAGCCATGGAAAGCTGTAGAAGGTTGATACTGGCTTCGAAGTGTTGGTGTAGTTGTTGATAGTGAATCCGGCGACGAATCTGACTTCGCCATGGTGCGTATCAAAGAATCAAATATTGTGATGACTATGCCGCGCATTCGACGTGTTCATCGGGTTTTCTCAGCTATGCAGTGTATGTAGGTCGCTTTGCGTACGGTGATACCGTAATAGAAACTCTGGAGATGGGAAGAATGTTGATGCATTTGCATCAAAGGTTTCATATATACGGCCACGACATATGACGTCGTGAGTCACCTTCACTCTGCTGGTAGCATGATTTCAAACCTCAAGCTCATACATGATATCGAATTCACCAAGCTTCTAGATCAAGATACTACACTTACGACGATGACAAAAAGCAAGAACACACCTGCTGAAACGCTTAACCTTCTATTGCTCCACAAATTCAGATACTCAGGAAATCCTAGCTTCAAATTGGTCCATGGTGCTTAGAGCTATTATGAATCAGTGGCATTATACTGACCTGTACTATAGTGAGGAATTGAATTACAGCTTAGTCGTGGAGATCGGCTCAGAGAAACTCAAATCTACAACTCACGCCTCCATCCTCCATGACCCATCACCATTTCTTTGAAGTTGCTTGCAATGAATGCTGGGACTGCGTACACAGTCGGATAAGTACCTTGATATTCTCAGTCGGATGATTCCGCTGTCCTTCTGGTGTGGGCTTTACGCGGCAAAATTGGGGAAGACTGCCACCTTGGCACTCGTTGACGGCCTTCAGGATGCTACCTGTCAATCTCGGCTTCCCAAAAACAGTGGTCAAAGTTGGCTCGACTTCAAGTGCTTGAAGGCTCCTTGCTGTCAAGGATATCCAAAACCATGATTTGCGATGCTTGGCTGTTGGAAAAGAGGCAGCGAGGAGCTCCAAAGCATAGGTGGTACCGACCCGAGTCGTATTCAACACGTATGGAGCGAGACTGGCGCAATTCAACCCATAGGCAGAATGAATCTACATCAAGTTGTTTGCTTTGGACTACCGGAAGCCTGCTTGACCCAAGCTCATCTTAGATGTTGTTACCAATTTGGTGGAAACAGCGATGGTGAAGTATCAGCATGTTCTACCGAAGTAGGGTCCCTGATGTTTTGATTGGAGCCCTCATCATCATGATTATCCTGACAGAGTAGAAGGCTACGCTTGTACAGTACTTGAAAGGTAGAGCCAGTTTCTACATACTTGAGACACAAGATCTTTCCAGCATGAAGTATCCCGGAATCTATCTCTGTCTACGAAGGGACATGATGTCTTCTAGGGCGGGATACCCAAAACATAGCGTACATGTTTCACATATAGTACAACACGTCTTCGCGTCCTCCTGTATCGCCGCTTCTCCTATTTGTCTTTCATCCCTTGCTGCCAGTGTCATGTCGTGGCGAAGTATTCGTGCGTATGTTTGCTAACACATGAGCTGCTACTCTGGGCTTAGAAAGTATCTTGAATATCAGTAGGTTGGTAAATCGTGTCACAAAGGACGCATGTACATTGGACCGAACACTCTGATACAGCCTTCCACATAATGCAAGTTACGGTTATGCACAGAAAGCGAAAAGCTCGTAACGGAATGAAAGTCACAGTTGCCAGGATGGATTCCATTTCCCCCCGCATGATATATCTTCAAGGCGCACATTGACCAGAATATGGTACATCAAGAAGATCTGCACCTCGCCTCTACCACGTCCTTCATTCCGACTGCTGTCTATATTACAGGTATCATAGCAACGCCTTGACAAAAAGTCGCTGGTTAATCAGCTTGAAGATCAAGTCGATCTTTCATATGCTCTCATGATAGAAGCATTTGTCTTGTTGCCATGGCTTCAGACCCTTCTTGGCTTGCTTCCGCCTCTCCACGAAAAGTGCCATCAGTTCGCACAAGTACTCGTGGAATTCCGTACAAGGGGCCTGACTTTCGAGCTGCTTGGTGCAACCAGACACCACGCTATGATCTAGTATCATACGTCGAAGTGGCGAACCGGAGACCGTGTTGGCCCAAACCAGCTTGATGTCCTTTGGTCTCGTGCCACTGACGGTTTTCGTCTCCTCCGCCTGTAGTCGCTTGTTTAACAACAAGTAATTGACAACCTGATTCTTGAAGCCATCAGATTGCAGAAAGTCGCCTAGGAAATAGCAATAGCATAGTTGAGTCCACTGCTGCATAGCCGTCCATTTCCGAGCTTCGCCTTCCAGATCCAGATCCACGAACGATTCGGTCTTGTTGAAGGTCTCATTCAAGAGCCAGGATATGAAGATCGCAAAAATGCCGGGGTCTTGGTCGTCCAGTGTGATTGTTCTGGTTCGACCGCATTCCCAAAGAGAGCTGCAAGCTGCCTTGAAGAAGTTTGATGCTTGACTCAGCTTGTAAGCATGGACTCTGAACTTGGTCTTATTTACTCCGACAATGATTTCGACGATGTCATCATAGTCCTTGCTGGAAATGAACTTAGCACCATTGCACAAAGTTTGCTGGGTCGAAAGCTGTTGCTCTACATACCTCGATAATCTGGATGTCTCATGCGGGACTATACTACCACGACCAGTTGCCTCATGTGGATTACGCTCTCCCACGATGTTCCAAAGTGTTACTCTTCGAAAATCAGACCCACTGATCTTACCTGTATTGGCGGCATCTTTGGTTTGGCTGTCAGACTTAGATTGATGCTCCATGATTGCTGGTTTGTTTTCCCTCGGATTGACTGATAGGTAACTTAGACTGAGAGATTTTCTATACGAAGCTGTAAAATTTCTGTTGGAAGAAGGAGGTCTCAACTTCAAATTGAGGTTGCGAAGGGTGGAAATAGCTTTTAATAGAGGTAAGGGGTAATTCAGGACAAAGACAATGGTGAATTGTCTAAGGAGTCACATTAAGCAAACAGTGACATCAAACGCTTGAAATCTCAAAACTGTTTGTCCTTGGGATGTTTAAGCGGAACAAAGATCTGAAAAAACAACTTGGTTTCGGACTATTAAATTCTCTCTGATCGCAATGGCTATATCCACGCAAATTCCTTTCTGAGCAGGAGGCTATGAACCAGTTGCTTACAAGCCATGATCGACTCTAATGTTTTCCAGAATTACCGAGTCGCAATTTCAAGCCTGAGAACCTCTCATCATGAATTCGAAGAATGCAACTTCCGTTTCCCAACAATTGCTGCTTGAAATTCCCAGGGCTGAGACAGAACTAGCCTGGTAAACTAGTTGTCTCATGGAGCAGTTATTGATCATTCAACTACTGAGCAATTATTGCTGCACGAATATCCTTTTGGCTTGCATGGATGGACATGAAAATTGCAGACGTTCTCCCACGGGTAGGTTGGTTTCGTGTTGTCCAGGCGAGTCTTGATGAACTTGGCCACCAGTTCACTGAGGTATTCCTGGAGCTCAAAACTAACAGGCTCATTCTCCAGCCCATGACCACCACTGAAGCCAACCACGTGTTGAAGTACTATTTCTCTGAGGGGTGAATTAGGAGGTGTATTTGCCCATACTAGCTTGATCTTTGACGGTTCTGTTCCACCAACCTTGTTAAAATCGTGAACCATGCGTTTCTGATTGACCAGTAAAGCATCAATGATATCGTTCTGAAAGTCGGCTGCTTGAAGGAAATCACCCATAATGTAGCATCGAGCTAGTTGATGCCATTGTTTACTCAGAAGTTCCTCTGTAGTCGATTGAGGGAGAACGATGAACGTCGTAGTGTTTGAAAACTTGCCAGTCAATAGCCAACTCATGAAGATCGAGAAAGCGTCTGGAGTGTAGTCTTTTACCCAGACACTGCGAGTACGTCCTGACTCCCAGCGCTCGTTGCATGCTGCTTTGAAGAACGTCGAAACTGAGCATAGCTGGTGTGCATAGGCGATGAACTTGGTCTTGCTAGAGCCTACGTTGACCTCAACAACATCACTGAAAGCCTCGCTGTAACAATTATTAGCATCACTGGTACGAGAGCTAGCAAGATTACATACATAGAGAATTTTAAGCCTTCAGCGCTCTCCTGCTCACGGTCTGGACTGGTCGAAGAGCGTTCATGCTTCTTGAGTGGTGGACTGTCGGTGTCTGACATGGTTGATAGCTCGAAGTGAAGTCCGAAAGTCAAATAGCTCAAGTTCTCTGGCTATAGGTTGTCGCTCTCTTCGGGGGCTGAGAAAGGCGACGTGGGGGAAGTGGGGAGCAACACGATGTCCACGATGTGGAAGAAAGGAGATCGTATCTTGTAGGGTGGACACTTCTGCTTATAACAAGGTGATGGGTCAGTTCGGGAAACTAAACATTGGGGTACCTGAGCCCAAAGGTGAAGAGCAGCTTGATTTACAGATGGTGAAGTCCACCATGAGAGTGGAAATACCGAGAGGTCTGTTCCTTCTATTGTCTTAAACTAAGGGCCTGACACACTGGGTAGAGCTCCTGAGCACAAGAATGATGAAGGAATCGATGCGAACAGGATTATCAGTATTGAAGAATATGGAGTACATAATACCGGTATCTACTTGGCGACCATCCTTTCTCCATGAGATGAACGGTGAAGGCCACCATATCTTTTAATCTTTGGATATGATCCTCTTTCTGTGGTTTGAGACGGGTTGCTAGACGCATTGCAACATGAATCAATGTCAGTCTACGTATCAGCTTCAAAAGTTGTAGACTTGCACCTTTACTTCTTTGTGCAGAATCTCCTTCTGGCTTGTCGGAATGCTCATTGAATATGCAATGATCTATCTCCCAGGCTGGCTGTGGCATATGCTGTTCCTGCAGATTTCCTAAGCACTGCGCTTAGAACAGATATACACTCTTGAATCTCCCTGCATACTGGCTCTGACTCTAGTTGGCAGCAAAAAGCGAAGCCTGCAACTTGGTGTATCATAAGCTCGCGCATAGTCGATCAGGGTGTCAAGGTACCATGCCTGTCGAAATGATCTCGTCATTGTTCCACCAATGTTATAATACTATCCACAGAATCCATAGTCTTCGATCAAGAGATCAATGCTACCGCATGTAGAAAGTCTCACCAAAGAGTGTATCAAAATATAAAATGTGCAAAAGACTTCGACATCCCGAAGGACGTCTACGTGTCTAGCCCATACCGTACGGCCAATATAACCTATTATCCTTATCCTTACAGCAACAGTTTGTCTTAACCACCAAGCCAAGTGGGCGCCTTCCGTGCTGCGGTAAATTTCAATTTGCTTATTTCGAGTTATAAGGGAGCGCGCTAAGAGCTCGGTTCACAACAAGTGACCTCCAATATGGGAGGGCCCTGCCAGGCTCCTCCGTCGCTGATACGAGAAGTTCTTCGTTAGTGATATTTCCTTATATGCCGGGACGTAAGGCAAGAGAAACCCAGCTCGTGTGAATAGAAGAGAGAATGCAAGCTTCAGGTTAGTTGGACTCGCACCTAAGCTACGAAGTATTTACTTTTATAGCTAATTATCAAAACAACACGTATAAGTACCACTAGTCAAGCGTCTTGAAGTTCAAAGCTTGTACTGAGTCACTCAGAATATAACATTCTCGCTAGCTATATCCACAGTTCCCTACGAGACTCCACGGCGAGCCGTCAGTGTTCAATGTCTCTTAAAAGTAGCTCATTCTCGCTTGAGCTCCATTGAAGATCTTAAAGATTCCCGGATCTTGATCCTCTGGAGTCACCATCGATTCAAACCTGATCTCCATCGCTCACTACAAGCCGCTTCGAAAGGAATTATAAGTGGGCACAGATCACTGCTGTGTTAGTAAGGAACCCAGTCTTGGTAAGCCGATGAGTTTGATTATCTCGACGACGTCTGAGAAGGTCTCGTTTGACCGACTAGCACCTTGCTTGGATTGACTACCTGGACAACTTGTCGGTGGCGCCGTATGCGAGACCATTGGCACGAGTTGAACTGTTTAAACATGGCAAAAGTGGTTCAGGATCTCCCGTATGGGCCAAGGTAGCACTCGGCTCTCAGTACAAAGCTCTTGAGCTAGGTCTACGAGCTATGAACGCGCCGAAATACCCCTATATTCGCTAAAGTGAAAATATTTGATGGCAATTTGGTGGAAGAGTCATTGGCCATACTCTAGATCAGTACGTGTAGGTGAGGAGGGTAAGCTCATTTCCATGGATCTATGAGGTCGAGAAGTTACGCTCAAAGATAGCTTGATGGCTCAAATCTCTGGGATGGGATGACACGGACAGCAGGCTTGGATAAGGCAATTGCTACAGCGACTAAATCGTGACACTACATCTAATCTCGCAATTGGAAATATATCGCTTAGGATGTGAGTGGAACCACCTGCCTTCGTAATAGAGGTTGAATTGATGAAGAACGCTAGTAATCTATCCAGTATGATCCATGACTTGCCATACAGAGCTAGTAACATGCATATGTCCAGATCAAAACCTGTTACGAGATGAGATTACCCTCCCTCCCACAGCATCAGTCTAGGTAACTGACTTTCGAAATACCAGAGCCTTGCACCTATGCCATGTCCACTGCAGTGATGTGCCTACTATAGATTGAATCTACGTGAGCATCAATCTCGTATTTATGAGGCCGGTTTTGGAAACTTACTGATCATTCTAGATGCATGCGTACCCTTCTGGCTTTCCAGGATGATGATGATAGGTCGCACAAATATCTTTCTTCCATGGTTTCAAAGCCGTCACCTGCTGAACACGATTGCTGGTTACTAAGCTGGCTAGGTCGAAGAAATATTGCTGAAGTCCGTAGCTAGGAGGGGAATCTTTAAGATTATCCATATTAGCCTGAAAGTCTGCAGCGTTGTCCAACACAAGTCGTCGAAGAGGTGAGCCTGCGACGGTATTGGTCCAGATGTATTCAATGTCTTGCCTATCTGTACCACTAAGCTTTCTGAATTCCCTGGAGTAATATTCCGCATTCTTCAACATACTATCCATAATCGCATTGCAGAACTCAGGAGCCTGTAGAAAGTCGCCCAGTACGTAGCATTCTGCTAATTGTTCCCACTGATCTAGCTGAGGTTGCTCCTTTTGGGACTTGTCCGTCGGATTGAGGTCAATCAAGCTGGCGGCGTTATCAATACTCCCAAACCATAGCCATGACATCCAGATCGAGAAAATAGCAGGGTCTTGATCCTCCAAGGTGATTGTACCAGTACGCCCAGACTCCCAACGCTCGCTGCAAGCAGTCTCGACGAACTTCGATCTGGCGCATATGACCTGTTTTATAGCGATGAATTTTGTCTTGCTGGAGCCTATGATGATCTCGATGACTTCGCCAAAAGCCTCCCTGTACATTGGTCAGTGCATCGCGCTTCGAATCGCGAGATGAAGGACTTACGGAGTGAGCTTCAGCTTATCTCCATTAGTATCTGGGGTAGCTGTTGGACTCGTTGCAGTCTCTGAAAAGCAATTCTTGATGTCTGACATGATGATCGAAGGTTGGAGGACAGCGAATGAAGATACCAACTGGATTGTGGATGGTGTTGATTGCGTAGTCTGAATAGCAGCCACCAGGTTTCTGAAAACTTAGGTTGCATTGAATTCGTTGACGGATGTATCAAGTCTGGACGCTTGAAATCATTTTGCGAAAGCAAGTGTTTGGATAGACGAACATAGGAAGGACCAATGACATGCAAGGTGAATAGCTTGTTGAGTCTCAAGTGCAAAATCTCACCACGACTCGCCAAAGTTTTGATTTATCTACATCAGAGGCTCAAAAGAGATTTTGTCGAATGTCAGAAGTTACGCCACTCTTGCGAATGGCTTTCCAGACCTATAATCCATCTGACACACTGTGTATTGAGTGTAGTTAGCTGCCAGAGAAAAACAGTGAATGATGAGCCCGTGGCCCGGGACGTTGTTTACTCCCGGATCTGATCGGGCCAAGACATGTGCATCTTATCAATATAATCTCGAAGCAAATGCCTTTTCTTTTGCTCGAAGCGAATCAAGTCTTACTCCTTAGGCGAAGGTTGCGGTGCTAATATAATTCCCGTAATGACTGATCCACTCGGCCCCCTCTTGAATCAAGTGAATCAACCTAGTAGCGGATACCTGCAGAATGGCATCGCTAACCACTTTATCATCCGGGCTTATAACCGTTAAAGGCCAAAGTAATGCCACTCTCCCGAGTCGCTTATAGTCCATCTGAGACGCTTACACAAAGTGAAAACATTGCATGATGGAAGTAAATTGTATTGCTCTTCTCTTGCGCTACATACACCGAGAGAGAAGCTGCGTCGCTTCAATATTCCTCAAGAAAATACGGCTCCCCTCAATGCGTGATCCGCAAGTATGCCAAAAGATGCAGGCGTATACAATAGCAAAGAAGGCGGACGACTACCAGCTACGACACATCCATGTTTAGCTCAAAGCGAGCGAACGAAGTCCACAGCAATATGTGCCAACCATGGGAAAGTCTATGCGGAAGAGCCAAGTGAATTCGGTGGATCATTGCAGTCAGAGTCAAACTGGTCAAAGTCTGTCTGGAATACCGAAGGGCGAAGTCAAAGATACCAAGTCGAGGCCAGGGAAGATTGATGAACTGAAGAATCCATTGTGTCAAGCGAAACTCATGCTACGTAGTGTATTGTATTAGCTGCAAGCTCAAAGATCAAACCAGGAACTCAAACGACTTACCTAAGATGCAAAGCAAGCTCAGTACAAGGACACGATCTCACTGGACTCGCTTCGACCATACTAATCACATATCAGCATCGAAGCAATACTCCGAATTGAAGGCGACCTACCCACTGCTTAGTGCAAGAATACGATTTTGGCGCATTCGCATGCTCATGATACGTGCAGGGATCCTTCTTCCACGGCTTCTCACTCTGACTTGCATATCTGGCCTCCTTCAAGATCGACTTGACCATACCATACTCATATGTGGGCCACCACTCACTCTTGTTGACGACCTGACTCAGTGGGCAGTGCTCAAAGAAGCTCTTCTGGTTCTTCACCAGAAGATCTATTATCACATTGGAGAACTCTGGAGCGCGGAAGAACTTCCCCAACCTGTACGCGTCCACCATCTCTTTCCAGTGTTTAGCATGTGCTCGTTCCATGCATCCGCTGGCGTAGTCAATTGGTCTGTAGAACATGCTCTTCTCCACAGAACCTTCATGAGCCCAGGTGAAGAAAATGTGTGCAGCCTCGGGTTCATACGGTTCTTCTCTTTTTCTCTGGCTAAGTTCCTTGACTGGGTGGTTATTGAGTTGCAGACGCTTGTTCTTGTGCTTTCTGACCCAGTCCTTGAGAAGTCCAGACTTGTCACAAACAACGCCCGTCCAGGTGAAAAAGGACTTCCAGCAGCGGACTCCTCGACGAACACCAAAGAGCCAATGCAAATCTTCGCTGACGAAGAATTGGATTTCGAGTTGTCTCCCACTTCATACGATTGTTAGTGCTCTGATAGGAATGATTGAAGTGGTCACGTACCTGCGATTCTGGTTGAAAATGGAGTATGATGGGTAAACACCCCGGCGAAGCCCCTTCATGTTGTGCTCGCGGAAATATGGCACGAGACTCTCCCAATCCCAGAAAACCTCACCTTGGGCATGAATCCACTTCTTTTCGCCTTCAATTCTTTTGTAACCTATGCTGTCCCAGTAGGTCGTCGTCTTCTTCTTTTTCTTTGGCTTATCTGAAGAAGGTACCGGCTTCCTCTCAATCTTCAACGGGCTTGAAGATAATTTCTTGGGAGTTGGACATGGGTGTGGGGATGGTGGAGGAGTGAACAGAATAGCATCTACTCCTGCTTCGGCACCAGGGAAAGCACCTGGCATCGTCACAGATGTCTTCCTGCCGGAAGCAAGCTGGAGAGTTCCTTCCTGCGCCATGACGAGTTGCGTTTGATGTTGTGCACTCGTCGAGACTCGGTTGGGATGAAAGTGCGTCCAAGATCGAAGGCATTTCGAGATGGAAGGATGTTTGCTTGCGGAGTGGGGCCCAAAGCGGTGGTATATCGCTCGTTGTCATAGCCAACGACCTGCCTTGAACGTCATGGTGGCTTAAACGTGACTCTTTCCTTTAGAGAGAAGACAGGCCTCTTGTGTTATCTTCAGCTGTGTCGATCTTACTTCACTACGTGTTTTAACTTTTTTTTGCATTGCAACACCTTGTTTTGGGCAGTAGCCTGCTCTACAAAGTACAATCCAAGTGGAGCGAATTCATTCATTCACTTACTACTCAGATTGATTAAACCAAAACATCAAACAAAATAGTTGTCGCCAAAAAATTCGTTCGACGATGACGATCCATCTGATAACAAAACGTCTGAATAACCAGTTCAGCGATAAAATTGTTTCATACAGCAATAGCTGCTAGGTAATTGGTCCAAGAGTCGAGCACGGATTCTTTGGTGGCCTCGTTGTATGCTTTATCGAACAGCATTCTGCTGAAGTAGTCGACGACTAGCAACATGTACTCACCCGTGGGCTGATTGGTCCAAGAAATTCCATTCCTACCATGCTCCAGGATCCAAATCGTCTCCACAACAACCTCACCCTCCGTTGGAGTCTTGACCTCGTTATTGCCAGTCCTAACAAGACGACTGTCTTCAAATCCTTTCGAATCTTTATTGTCTTCATCGGTAGCAGTCTTGGTCTCGTCATTATCACTTTCAACAAGATTGTCCTTTGAACCTTTCTCACTCCAATAGCCGTAATGGTTCATTGTTAGGGTCAAATCTGTCTTATTACTGCTTGTGCGGATAACCCTATATGTAAGAAACATCTCATATTGGGGATGTGGGGATTTGGGGATGAAAGTCCTTCCGGTGCTTGACTTCTACTACTTACTTCAAGAGCAATATCATGCTGCGGGTTTGATATTAAGTCTTCGGTCTAGCGATTATTGAAAGGACATATGTATTATGTGAAGGTGACTGTTATTACACTTCCACGACATGCAGTGGGTCTTTGTTTCACCTCTTGCTTAGGCTTACACATAGGTACTTATAGGGTGGGGAACTTTACAGCTGGGTAACCTATAAGGTAGGGCGCTCTACGACTAGGTAACCTATAAGTAACCCATTCTATAAGGTAGGTACCTAAAAACCTACCCACCCTATAAGGTAAGGAATATAGGTATACCTATATAAGTTATAAGTAATGTAAGTACCTACACTTCTCCCCTGATTTTAGCTACTATAGTAATTCCTAAACTATAAGTAAGTAATACTTTATTAAGACTAGAAAAGCTCTAAGCGGCATAGTAATCATTATAGTAACCAGCTCATTAAATCAGAGTCATAGTTTTTTGTAGTCGTAAAAATTATATAACTTTATTCTTAAGTTTAAGATTTAATTTAATCATAAACTTTCCTAATCTTATAAGAAGAGTAAAGCTTAATTCTTATATATACATCATAAACTCTAACGCTATATAGACTTTTAGACACTCTCCTAATTAGTCTACTTAGCTTATTTAAATGCTGATTCTATCTTATCTTTAGTTATTATTATTATTAACTTTAGCCTTTATACTAGATTTATATCCTTAACTTAAATCGTGACTTACTTATAATAAATAGCGTACAAGTTAGTTACTATTAACATAGTCAGTATAGTAATCCTTATAGTAATTAAAGAATGTATAGACTTATAACTTACTTTTAAACTCGTTAATAAGAAACGCTTTCACTGATTCTTAAAGTGTCTTAAGTGCACCTCTCTAAATATAGTTAATCTCTATACTAGTCCTTATAAGATTATTTATAATTTCACGAACTAGACGTAAGAAGAGAGCCTTAAGAATCTAAAGGGCGACTTTATAACAAGAGTAGCTCTAATATTTTTTAATTTTATAGAGAGCTTTAACTATAGTATAATTACTATAATAATTACTATAAGTAAAATAGGATTTAAACTTACTACTAGACTTAAACTTATAAGTCTTACTATTCTTTATAACCTTCTGACTAGTCTTTTTACTAGTCTTTTTACTAGTCTTTCTACTAGTCTTCTTACTAGTCTTTTTACTAGTCTTCTTACTAGTCTTCTTAAAGTGAGAGGTTTTCTAAGTAACTGTTTTACGAGTTAAAGCCTTCGCCTTTATACTATGTAGTAAAGCAGCTTCTTTAGTTATACGACTTAGTACTATAATAATAATTACTATAATAATTACTATAGCTCTCAGAACAGTAAAGTGTAAATTAGAGAAATAGTATAAAGTGAGATTAACATATAAATGTAAAGTAAAGTAAAAAGTAAATGTAAAGTATAAACAACTAATACTAGTACTAATAAGTAGGCTAAAGACAATATAACACTACACATAAAGAACGTACCTACTTAGTAAGTGTTTATTATAGTTACTAGCTTAATTTAAGAGAGTCTGAAAATAGCGTAATATTTATAGTATAAAGTAGGTTTAAAGCTAGAGCTAACTTCTAGCTCTACCTTAACTAGTTTAAAGCTAGGGCTAAAAGCGAAGTAGCTAGTACATAACTTATAAATACGTCATTTTAAGTAAAACCTTATTTTAACTATACCTTTACACTTAAAGTCTAAGATTCTTACTACTTAGAATTAACTAACTGCTTATACTAGACCTTTACTAGTTTAGCTCTTTACTAGTAGGCCTTTAACCTTTACATTATAGTAATTTCTATAGTAATTAAATTAATACAGATTCGTCGCTTTTTCAGAAAGATTAGACTTTTTACTTTTTACTTTTAATAAGTTCACTGATTTAAACCTTATCTAATCTGTTATAGTAGGTTAATTTAGACTTAATAACAGTCTAATACTTATATCATGTTAGAGATCACTTCTATTTCTGCTTATTAAAATAGCTCCTCTAAAGCGTAAAGCTACTAAATTGTCTACTAATAAGTATACTAAACAAGCTCGTAAGCGTTAAGCTATAATAGCTGTAAACCCGTTTATCTTAAAAGTTAAAAAGACTAAAAAGACTAACGAAGCTATTAAGTCTTATACACTTAAAAGATTACGTTAAACAGATACTTATAAAAGTACACTAAAAGATTAGTAAAAGAAAATAGAAAAGTAAACTATTAGTAAAGTTATAGTAAAGTAGTAAGTCTTCTCTTTAATATTATAGTAATTATTATAGTAATTAATTTATCTTTAGAATTAAAAAACAAATTTATGTGACGTGTATTTAAAATCAGCTTAGTATAAAGAACGTTTCCTTTAAAGGTATAAATAATAACAACTTAGCTTAGTTAGATACTAACTATTATAAGAGTAATAATAATAACTTATAATATAAGATAATATAGCGTTAAGATAAAAAGAATACGAGTAAGTAGTAAGTCTTATCTTTATTAAAAGAGAAGTGTAATAAAGCGGCCTAAGTTATTAAGACTAAGATTTAAGAAGTAAGTCTTCTTAAGTATCTTTATTAAAATAAGGTTTCTAACTAATCTTATTTTAGCACTTTAAAGTTTTATGTTTTACTATATAGTAAAAAGATTAATTCTAACCTGGCTAAGATGTAATTAAGAAGTAAAAGAAGCTTAATATTAAAGGCTAAGCTAGTATTTAACGTAAAGGTGTAAAATACGTTAACTATAATACTAAGTAAGTATCTGCTTTAATTTATAGTAATTATTATAGTAATCCTTTTAGGACTGTTTATAAGTACCCTTCTCTTTATAAAGTCTTTATAGAAGAAGAAAAAGCAATGTAGTGTACTAGTAAAGTTATTATTCTATTAACATATAAAAAAGATAATTAGATTAATCTGTTTAGTCTTATTAAGTAGTAGGCTTAATATAGTAATAACTATATAAATCAGACTAGTTTCTAGATTCCTTTTAAGTCTAAGCGTAATTAGTATATAAAAGCTACTTATATTCTTAGCTTTAATAGATACTTTAAAGATAAGAAGTTTAGTATACTTAATTCGTCTAAAGAATTTTAGACATTAAAGGAACGTCTTACTACTTACCTCTTAGAGTTAGATTAAAGGTTTAAGTATACGGCTATATATCTACAAATAGTATTCTAAACAAGTAATATTAAAAATATAAATCTTATTTATTAACTTAGGTTTTCTTGTCTCTAACTAAATACTCTAAATCTATATTAAGCTTAATTACTATAACTATTACTATAAGCTATAGACTAAAGTAATAAGACTAAAGAAGATTAAGTTAGTATTTTAGTCTACGTAAAGATTAATTCTACTTAACTACTTACTAGCTCTATATTTAAATAAATTAAGTTAAGTTATACCTCTTTTAGAATACTAGCTTACAGCTAAAGCACTTTAACTAAAATACGAAGCTTTAAATAATACCTTAATTAGTCTAGTATTACGTAGCTTAGTTCTACTTCTTTTTACTCTTTAGTTAATTACTATAACGATTACTATAGTATTCTAATAAAGGATACGATAAGGCTTTAACTTTATCTTCTGTACTTAATATAGCTTAGTACTTATCTTACTTTAGTTCTAGAGATATAACTAAGGCAGTAATAAGATTAAATCCTTTTAGTTTAATTTTAGACTTCTTCTTTCTGTTTTAGTACTAAACAGAATAATGTTTTATGCTTTTATAAGAGTGTACTTCTAAGTATTAAAGTAATTTTAAGAACGTGTTTTTAGACTATATAATTGTTTTTTCTAAACCTATTTAATATCTCTCTAACTTTCTACTTAAAAATGTCTTCGTTTAGTAATTCTAATTATTAGTCTTCTCTTTTATAGTCTTCTTTTCTAAGGTCTTCTCTTTTACAGTCTTTTATTACTTAAGCTTATTCACTTACTTTAAAGGTAAAAGAGATAGAACACTTTCTTTTTAAAATAGTTAGCTTTAGAAATAAGTTTTATATTTAGACTTATATTTACTATACAGAGTTTATAAACTAGTAGCGTTTTATAACATAGTTTAAGAAAGTAGACGAAGCATTCCTACACATTAACTAGATTAAGAAGCTTAAATAAGACTTAGTCTTAAAGAAGTTAAATACTTAGACTAAATACTATTAAGTAGCTAATACTAAAACCAGAGACTTAGGCCTATGTTATAAAGTCTATAAAGCTCGTATTACTTATTTAGACTTAAATAAGACTTTATTAATTAAAATAAAGGCCTTAATAATACACTTAAATTCTAAAGACTATAAGTAGTATATACTAAAGAAGGCTTTTACTTCTTAACAGAGTAAATTAAATAATGTGTTTTCTTAAAGCAGTTAAGTAAGTGATTACTATAATAATTACTATAAATCTAATAGTAGTGTTATAAGATACTTCCTTATCTACTGTCGTAGTACTAAGCCTTAACACTAAAACCTTTTACGAACAAGTAGTAAAGACTATTATTACTAATACTTAGTCTTTTAACTCCGTTTAAAGTAAAGAGTAAAAGACATTAACTAAGATATAAAACTTACAGTTCCTTCTACTAAACTAAAACTAGGTTTAAGAGACACTTAATAACTTAATGTAAGCCTGTTATAACTTAAAGCTTTAATTCTAAGTACTTAAGTCTAAAGTCGTAATCTCGTTAAACGCTTAATTAAGCACATTACGTAAGTCTTTTATTATAATTCTCGCCTCTTATATTAATAAGGACTAGTAACTACGTTAAGAGCTTATAGGCTTTAAGTATATAACTAAATTATATACTAGTTATAACATAGTTAAAGTAGTGTTACAGTGCTTTAATAACTACGAGTTATATAACTACGTCGTTACTATAACTACAGATAATGCTCGAAATAATACTACTATACTCTAGAACTTAAATAAAGAGCTTTATTTTATAGTCTTTAATAAGAAATCCCTTCTTTTTAGACAAAAGGTCTATTATATTCTTTATTTATCTTATGTTATTTAGTTAGCTTTTAGAAGGGTCTTAAAGTAACTTAAAGTTAATCTTACGAATAACGACTTTATTAATAACTAAAAAGAAAAAGCAGACTTTACTAAGTTTTAGTGTATAGTAATAAAGTTAAAACGTAGTCTTTTTTAGTTACTAGTAAAAGTACGTAAATGTTTGTGATTTATAGTAATTATTATAGTAACTAGTCTTATAAGTAAAGAAGCTAGTAATCTTTATAAACTCTAGTAGTATTTATAAAGAACAATTCCGTAAATACTAAGAGTATATCGTAAAGGATTAAAGTAAGAGTACTAAGTTACTTTAATTAATTACTAATATTAAGACTAGATAGGACTTTATAAGGCAGATACTCTTACGCTTTTAACGTTTACGACATGTAATAACACAGTTCTATTAAGCTTAAGATAGAGCTTAAGCCTTTAAGATATTAGATACGAAATAGAAATATATTAAATACTTAATTAATGTAATCCGTCTATTCTGCTTTTATACACAGACTATTAGTATAAGTAATAACGTCTTAATCTTATACGTCTTGTCTATATATAATGAACTATTTAAAAGTCTTACAGAAAACTATAAAAGACTCTTAATTATATATGTTAAGAGTAATAAAACAGACGAAATTATAAAGGCTTTATTATTAGCTATTAAAGAAGGTTCAGATTTACTTAAGAAATACTATCAGATCGTCTTTAAAGACACTAAAAGCATCTACGGTTTAGTAGCTCTACTTAATTTAATAATAAAAGTAAGGTACTTTACATAAGAATTATAAGAGGTTAAACCTCTATAAGTACTATAGTTAAGCTATAGCGAATTAAGACTACGGTCTTATAAAGGTCCAGAACAGGTTCGTATTAATACCTACAGGTTACTTAAAGTAACTACTTTATTTACTCTTTTGTTTATAACTATAAGAGTACTTAAGTTAACTAGCTCTTTATTAAATTTAATTACAGTTATTAGAACTTATACTATTACTAAGTTATTTAGCTATAGGCCTTTACATTTTAAATTCGATTACTTTAAGAGTATATAATCTTACTATATAGTACTAAGTAAGACCTACTTAGTTAAGACCTAGTACTTAGATCTTACTTATAACGGCACAGTATTACTACGTATTTATAATAGAGTAGAACCCACTTAATAGCACTATATTAAGACATACTTAACTTAGTACTATAAAATACTAAGTAGACGATACTTATACTTCTTAGTAAGCTACTACTTAAATTAACTCGAAATAAGTATTAAAGTAATACTAATTATAGTAAACTGTTAATTCCTTTATATTAGAGGCCTTAAACCGTATATAATAATAAATAACTTAGAGCACTCTTACGGTTAATACTACTACGAAGTTAGTAGCACCTTTTATAGTACTCGTAACTAAACTAAACACTTCCTAAAAAGCTAAGTACTCTTTATCTTACTTAAATAAGTATAATAAAGAAAGTAAAGCTGTATACTTAGCTTTTAGAAAGCACTTATATACTCAGTTACAAATTAACTAACTAGTAATAAGAAGTAAGTAAGAATAAGTGTAGTATAGTTTTAGACGTCTTATAAATAAGGCCTCTAAACGTATCTTTCTTTAGATTAACGCTACTAAATTATAGTTAAGAACCTTATAAGTCTTAGACTTCTTTAAACAGTTTAATATAACGTTTTATAACGTCTAAATCCTTCAGAAAGCTTTAAAATAAATTAATACAAAAAAGTAAAGTTCTACTTCTTTTAAGAAGTTCTTATAAGCCTTTAAGTAGAAGCTTTTAAAAGTAAGTAGTTAAGAGTTTATAAATAAGATTTAGAAAAGATTCTTAAAAGTAGCCTTAAACCTTAATTTATAAAAGTAACTTATAGTTAAAGACGAACTAGATTTATACGTAAGTTTTATTAACTTAGTCCGTAAAGTGACTAACGATTTAGACTAAATTAAAAGAATAAAAAAGGCTAAAAACGTATAAAGTAACCGTTAATTAAAAGACGCAGATTATTTAATTACTATAGACTAAGAACTTACTCTTAAGACTACTACTAAGTTAGTCAGAAAAAGAAAAAGGTATAGACTTAAAAAACAAGTAAGCTCTAAGTAAAATTACACTTAAAACGAAAAGGATTTAAAGACGTTACGAGACAAATAGCAGGATTTTAAGAAAGATATATACTATAAGCTTATAGTAATCTCTACTTTAGTTAATAGAATTTCTTTTATAAAGACTATAGTTAATACTAACTGTTTATATTACAGACTTTATAACTTTACTTACGTTTAAGCGACGAACTTAAAGCGTATTAAAATTAAACCCTTTTATATAAAGGCATTTAATAGAGAAAAGGCTTAAAAGCCTATTAACGAACTGGCTGTAACCGATTTAGATTTTAAAGGACATATTAAGTAGACTTAGTTTTACGTCTCTCTACTTAGAAGTTATAATATATACTTAAAGATACTTTAAATTAAAAAGCGTAGAGTATAAATAGACCGTAAAAAGAGTTAATTACAGATTACTTATAAATTAGAGACAGTAATAATACGAAGCTTATAGACATTTAAACAGAATACAGCTTAAATATTA